>Ga0307478_10000076_pt1 | contig 118604 bp, 102 predicted proteins | sample atmos_gasesECM4C_2_FD_203713 | JGI IMG/M metagenome (GOLD analysis project Ga0307478, IMG submission 203713) | Hardwood forest soil microbial communities from Morgan-Monroe State Forest, Indiana, United States - atmos_gasesECM4C_05 | ecosystem: Environmental > Terrestrial > Soil > Temperate...
TCGGCATTCAACTGGCTGCGTACCCAAGAGGCGCAATTTGCCCAGTGGCAGATGGAAATGGCGAGGATCGCGGCGCCTCCGTTTGGCGAGTCGGCACGCGGGGCATGGCTGGCCGAGCGCTTTCGCGAGGTTGGCCTCGACGATGTCCGCATTGACGATGTGGGCAATGTGTTCGGCGTGCATCCAGGTTTTGCGGGATCTGGTTTTGCGGGATCTGGTTTCGCTGGATCTGGATTTGGACAGCGCTACGTTGCGTTGAGCGCGCACATTGATACCGTGTTTCCCGCGAACACTCCGCTGAATATTCGGCAACAGGGCAGCAGGTTATTTGGGCCGGGAGTTTCGGACAACGGTGCGGGCGTGACTGCGATTCTCGCAGTCGCTGCACTGATGCGCGCCGTGCGACTGCGGCACGCGTTGCCGTTTGTGTTTATCGGCAATGTAGGAGAAGAAGGCGAGGGTGACTTGCGCGGGATGCGGCACATTTTTTCTACGCCACGGTGGAAAGATTCCATTGCCTATAGTGTGGTGCTCGACGGCGCGGGCGCGGACACGATTGTGGCCGAAGCCCTCGGGAGCCGTCGCTTTGAGGTGATCGTACGCGGTCCCGGCGGACATTCGTGGAGTGATTTTGGCGCGCCCAATCCGATTGTGATTCTGGCGCGAGCCATCGACACGTTTACTGCGATGCCCGTGCCTTCGACCCCGAAGACCACGTTCAACATCGGAGTCATCCGCGGCGGCACCTCTGTAAATTCCATTCCCGAGTCGGCCAGCATGAAGGTGGATATCCGCTCCACGTCGATGGCCGAGATGGAGCGACTGGAGCAAAGCTTGCGCCTGGCGCTGAATCGCGCGGTAGAGGACGAAAACCTGGCAGCCGAGATGCGCTCGCCGGTGCAGAAGCGGCCTTCCGGAGTGGATTGCGAAGTGGTCGCAATCGGAAACCGTCCTGCTGGAGAGTTGGCGACAAACTCCCGGATTCTGCATGTGATACGCGCGGTCGATGCGCAACTCAACAATGCGGCGCAGGTCCAGCGAGCCTCGACTGACGCGAACATTCCTTTGTCGTTAGGGTTGGAGGCGATTGCCATTGGCGGTGGCGGTTCGGGCGGCGGCGCTCATACGTTGCAGGAATGGTTCGACAGCAACGGACGCGAACTGGGACTGAAACGGATTCTGCTGACGCTGCTCGCGCTGGCCGGAACGGGGACAGATGGGGAGATTCGGAACCTCAGGGGCTAAAGTCCCTCACCAAAACAGGCCTTATTCGCAGCGCTGAAGCGCAGTACCACTCAACTGATGCGAGTTCACCCAAAAGATAGAATCCGTGCCGTCCGGTTGAGACGCGCTATAGCCCTGTCTGCACTGGCAAGCTTGGCTTGCCTATCAGCGTTTACTCAGACGTCGGAATCAACAGCCGACGTGATCTACATCCACGCGAATGTTTATACCGGCGTGCGCCCGAAGGGGCTGCCAAAGTCGAGCCGGCGCACAGAGGCCATCGCAGTCCGCGGCGATCGAATTCTAGCGGTAGGTAAGAATGCGAAAATCGAGAAACTGAAGGGCCCGCAAACCCAGGTCATCGATCTGGGCGGACACTTTGTCATGGCCGGTTTCAACGATGCGCACCTGCACCTGGCGGACGCGGGTTTGCAGAAGCTGAGTGTGGATCTGATTGGCGTCAAATCAATCCAAGAATTCCGCGCACGCGTGCTCACAGGCGTGAAAAAGGCCGGTCCGGGAGAATGGATTCTGGGTGGAGGGTGGGACGAAACCCTCTGGCCAGGGGAGACTCTGCCCACTCGCTTGGATCTGGACGAGGTTTCGGGCGGCCATCCAGTGTTTCTGGACCGCGTGGATGGACATCTTGCGGTCGCCAACAGCCGCGCGCTGCAGTTGGCGAACGTCACGGGCACAAGCCACGATCCCGAGGGTGGCTTGATTGATCGGGATAAGAATGGGCAGCCCACGGGGATTTTACGTGATACCGCGCAACAAGCTGTGCGTACGGTGATTCCGCCGCCGACACGGGAGCAGCGGCGGCGTGGAATCGAGGTCGCGCTTGCCGATTTGGCGGCGCATGGCATTACGTCAGCGCAGGATTATTCGCCGGATTGGGAGAATTTTCAGATCTATGCGGAACTTGAAAAAGAAGGCAAACTCACGGCGCGGATATCTGAATGGCTGCCCTTCAATGATTCGATCGAGGAACTGAAAAGAAAACGCGATTCGCATCCGCGCACAGATTTGATGTTGCACACCGGAATGCTGAAAGCATTCATGGATGGCTCGCTGGGCGGACACACGGCAGCGCTGCTCGAACCTTACAGCGACGACCCGAAGAATACTGGCTTATTGCGCTACGACGCCGCGAAGCTGAATGAGATGTCCAGGGAGCGTGTGCTGGCAGGCTTCCAGCTTGGTTTTCACGCCATCGGCGACAAAGCGGTGCAGATAGCACTGGACGCTTTTGCGGGCGCTGAAGAAGCGGCGCGCTCGCAGAACGTGAAAGCCGCGGATGGTGGCGACGACTTTCGACTGCGTGTCGAACATGCGCAAGTCACCAACGGCGAACTGATGAGACGATTCAAGGAGTTGAAGGTGATTGCCTCCATGCAGCCCAGTCATCTGCTTACGGACATGCGCTGGGCGCCGGATCGGCTGGGGCCGAAGCGAGCCTCCACTTCCTATGCCTGGGCAGCCTTTGTCAATGAGGGCGTCACGTTAGCCTTTGGCACGGATTATCCGGTAGAGCCGGTCACGCCATTTCGCGGGTTGTACTCCGCTGTTACACGCAAGAGCGAAGACGGTAAGCAGGAATATTTTCCTGAGCAGAAGCTGACCATGGAGCAAGCGATCGCGGCTTATACGACAGGGTCAGCTTTCGCTGAATACGAAGAGAAGGAAAAAGGCAAGCTGGCGCCCGGCATGCTGGCGGATTTTGTGGTGCTCGACCGCGACTTAAGGGCGGTCGCCCCCGAAAGATTGCTAACCACAAAGGTTCTGCGTACAGTTGTTGGGGGCAGAACAATCTACGAACCACTAAACGGCAAGTAACGAGTGCTTTGAGTACGACGTGGCGCTGCGAAGCCGCAGCAATCCCCCGCCGCCTTAAAACGAAAAGCCTGATTTGCACGTCTAACATCTTGTTGTTACCTATCGTTTCGGGTCTTGATGTAATCCCGGCTGATGGTTTTCCCGGGCGCGTATAATAGGGGATTCTAAGTTTCTGGAGGGAAGTAGGCATATGGATTCGCAGGAAATGTGGGAGCGTCTGAAGACCCGGCGATGGGCATATTCGTTCAGCATTGTGACGACGCTGGCGCTAGGCATTCTGATCGGCACCGTGGTTTCTTATGGCGTGAAGGGCAAAGAAGGTCAGAAGTCTTCCGATGCGACTCCGCTGACGGTTCCAGCCCCGCAGCAGCTTTCCAACGCCTTTTCGCAGATTGCCAAGCAGTTGGGGCCAAGTGTGGTCAACATCAACACGGAATCGACCATAAAGAATCCGCGCCGGCGCCGTGGTGGGCAGAGTCCCGACGACGATGACAACGGCGGGGGTGGGATGGACGACTTCTTCAACCGCTTTTTTGGCGGGCCAGGGGGCCAGGGCGGCCAGAATAACCCGTTTGGCGGCGGCGGGGATGGCTCCATACGCGAGCGCTCGCTAGGTTCCGGCGTGATCGTCGATGCCAAGGGCTACATCGTAACCAACCGGCACGTGGTTGAGAAGGCAGACCGGATTCGCGTGCGCCTGCAGGACGATCCACCGGGCGTTCAGCACGACGCCAAAGTCATCGGAGAAGATCAGGAAACCGATCTCGCTGTCATCAAGATTGACATGGACCGCGCCGTGCCTGTCGCTAAGCTCGGGAATTCGGACGGCATGGAGGTCGGCGATTGGGTGCTGGCCATCGGCAGTCCCTTCGGCCAGGTGGGGACAGTCACCGCGGGAATTGTGTCGGCAAAGGGAAGGGATATCGTGCCCGGACGGCAGTTCCAGACGTTCATTCAAACCGACGCTGCGATTAACCCAGGCAACTCTGGCGGCCCTCTGGTAAACATGAACGGCGAGGTTATCGGTATCAACACCGCGATTTTGAGCGAGACCAACGCCTACGCGGGCGTAGGTTTCTCACTTCCTTCGAATACGGTCGCGCAAGTCTACAACCAGCTCATCGGGCCTGAACATCGCGTGGCGCGCGGTTCCATCGGCATAATGTTTGACTCGGTGGAAAATCCGGCGATCGCTCGCGTTTATGGCAACGGAACAGGCGTAACCATCTCAAGCGTCGTCGCTGGCAGTCCGGCGGACCAGGCTGGACTGAAAGTGGGCGACACCATCACGACAGTCGATGGCAAGAAAGTAAGCAAGGGCGCGGAGTTGGTGGCGGACATCGCCTCGCGTAAGCCGGGAGCGAAAGTGCAGCTCGGTTTCGTGCGTAATGGCAAGCAACAGGAGACCGCCGTAACCATTGCGGACCGCGCGAAACTATTTGCCGCCCGCTTAAACGAAGATGACAATGGCAACGATGAGAGCACGCCCAGGCAGAGCAAGTTTGGCGTCACGGTGCGCAAGCTGACTCCGGAGATGGCTGAGCGGCTGGATATACCGGCCGGCAAAGGTGTGATCGTACAGGACGTAAAACCGGGGTCGTTCGCTGAGGATGTTAACCTCAACCGCGGAGACGTGATTCTCGAAATCAATAAACAACCGGTGAACAGCGAAGAAGATTTCTCCAGAGTGGAGTCGAGCCTAAAGAGCGGCCAGGATGTGGTATTCCTAGTGCGCCCACGCGGCTCGACCCGTCAGGACGGAACGATCTTCTTGCCTGGCACACTTCAGTAACCTAGGGAATAGCCCAACGGGAACTGGCATTGCTTCCTTCGACAGGGGATGATTACAATGCTGGTTTCGGTTGGGCCTTATTTTTCTTACGGGAAAGCATTTGCGGCAAAGAAGTTTGGTATTGCGGTTTATAGGTCTGGGGGTCAAAGTTTGGGAGGTCAGAGGTTGGAACGAGCGTCCTCGGCAAGAATCCGGTGCGGATGGTTGGCCGCGGGATACGCCCTCGCGCTGATTTGTGCGGGCTCTACGCCATGTGCGTTGCTGGCGCAGGCTGCTGCCACTACTTCAAAGACGGACAGCCAAACCCAGATAAAGACTTCGAATTCGAAGAATCACTCCACGCCCGCGTCAAAGAGCGCAGGAGCAAGCACATCATCGGCTAAAGCGCACGCTGCACCGCATTCCACGGCGAACGCGCGTTCGAAATCGCCCACCGTCAACGGGAGCCGTAGTGGCAGGTCGAAGCAGGCAAGCGTGCGAAGGAACGGCAAACATAAAACGGTCGCACGAGGCCAGCAGAAGATCGACCCCGAGCGGGCGCAGGCGATCCAGGAAGCATTGATTCGCGAACACTACCTTAGCGGAGAAGCAGCAGGAACCTGGAATCAGGCTAGCGAAGATGCGATGCGGCGCTATCAGGCCGACCACGGCTGGCAATCGAAGACGGTGCCCGATTCGCGTGCCCTGATTAGCCTCGGGCTGGGTCCGAGTCACGACCACCTGCTGAATCCACAAAGCGCAATGACCACCGGGCCGGAAGCGCCGCCGGCGGCGTCGCTAACGCCTGCATCGCACAGCGCCGATCCGGGAGCGCGGCTCAATCCGAGCCCCACATCGCCCACAGATTCCGCGCCAGTTTCTCCTTCCGGTCAAGACGCTTCGGGCCCGCAGTAGAGAACCGTTTGCCGATTCTGTGGAATCCATATCAACTCAATTCTGAACCAACCGCGTCTCAGTTGGACTGGCCGTCCAGCGTCCGTTGCGCGCCGCCGCGAGAGTGGTATACCGTAAACAGTTCCATCTCTTCACCCATGGCCGACCGCACCGAAACTCTCCAAGATCAACCGTCCAAGGCGTCCAGCGTCCTGACGACAAAGATCGATCCCACGTCGGCCCGGTACGAGGCCAACATGCGCTTCCTCGCCGATCTTATGTCGCAGGTGCGGAACGAAGGCGAGAAAATATGCGAGGGCGGCGGCGCCAAAGCCATCGAAAACCAGCATGCCAAGGGACGCCTCACCGCGCGCGAACGCATTGATCTGCTGGTAGACCCCAAAACGTTTTTCGAGCTGGGAGTTTACGCGGCTCACGGCATGTATGAAGAGTGGGGAGGAGCGCCAGCCGCGGGCGTGATTACGGGCCTGGCACGAATCCACACGCGAATGGTGATGATCATTGCGAACGACGCCACGGTGAAAGCGGGTGCGTTCTTCCCGATGACCTCGAAGAAAGTAATTCGCGCCCAGAACATCGCGATCGAGAATCATATCCCCACGATTTATCTGGTGGATTCTGCGGGCGTTTTCCTGCCCCTGCAGGAAGACGTTTTTCCCGACACAGACGATTTCGGCCGCGTCTTCCGCAACAACGCCGTTATGTCGGCTCTGGGCATTCCGCAGACTGCGGCGATTATGGGGATGTGCGTGGCCGGAGGCGGCTACCTGCCCGTGATGTGCGATCACGTCTTGATGACCGACGGCAGCGGCTTGTTTCTGGCCGGACCAGCGCTGGTGCAAGCGGCGATTGGACAGAAAGTTTCGGCCGAAGATCTCGGCGGCGCAGCCATGCACGCAGGCATCAGCGGCACAGTGGATTTCCGCGAGCCGGACGATCAGGCATGCCTCGCGCGCATTCGATCCATCGTCGAAAAATGGGGATACCGGCGCCAGTCTCCATGGGACCGCAAGAAGCCCGTCGAGCCAGCGCTGGCCGCAGAAGAGATTTACGGCATTTACGATTCCTCGCCCGCTAGGCCTTATGACATGAAAGAAATTCTGGCGCGCGTGCTCGATGGCAGCCGTTTCGACGAGTACAAACCGGAATATGGCAAGACGCTGATCTGCGGCTACGGGCGCATCGGCGGCTTCGCCGTAGGCATCGTCGCGAACCAGAAGCTGCACGCGCAGCAGACCGATCACGAAGGCCAAAAGCGAATCGAGTTCGGCGGTGTGATCTATACGGAATCGGCGGAGAAGGCCGCGCGCTTCATCATGGACTGTAATCAGAACCTAATCCCACTGGTTTTCTTTCACGACGTCAATGGCTTTATGGTGGGCCGCGACGCGGAGTGGAGCGGCATTATCAAAGCCGGCGCGAAGATGGTGAATGCCGTGTCGAATTCCGTCGTACCGAAGATCACGGTGATCGTCGGCGGTTCCTTCGGCGCGGGACATTATGCGATGTGCGGCAAAGCATTCGATCCGCGCTTCGTCTTTGCCTGGCCGACTGCGCGTTACGCCGTGATGAGCGGCGATTCGGCGGCAGGAACCTTGGTTGAGATAAAAGTGAAGCAACTGGAACGCAGCGGCACGAAGTTGAGTGAAGAAGACAAGAAGGAGTTGTACGAATCGGTGAAGCGCAATTACGACGAGCAGACCGACCCGCGTTACGGCGCCGCCCGGCTGTGGATCGACAAAATCATCGATCCCATCGAGACGCGTGACGCGATTATGCAAGCTCTCGAAGCCGCGGCCCTGAATCCCGACGTGCCGGAGTTCAAGGTGGGAGTGCTGCAAACGTGATTCAGCACGGGGACACGGAAGCACGGAGCAAACTTCTTCATGAGAAGCTTACTGAGCAGGTCATCGGCGCTGCGATTGAAGTGCATCGCGAACTTGGACCGGGTCTTATGGAATCTGCTTACGAAGAGTGCTTTTGCCATGAACTGCATCTAAGGAATTTGAAATTCCAGCGACAATTGCCATTGCCAGTGCGGTGCATAGGAATCGGCCTAGACTGCGGATATCGGATCGATCTCGTTGTCGAGGATTTGCTGATACTCGAACTCAAGTGCGTCGAACATCTCCTGCCGGTCCACGAAGCACAACTCCTGACAAACTTGAAACTGACCGGCAAGCGTGTTGGGCTGATCCTGAACTTCAATGTATCGGTCCTAACCAGGGGCGGAATTATTCGAAAGGTTCTTTAAATCTCCGTGCCTCCGTGTCTCCGTGGTGAATCGAATTGTCCGAATCTGTGAAGCTTATCGAGTGTCCGCGCGATGCCTGGCAAGGGCTGAAGGGGCAGATTCCGCCTGACATCAAGCGTGCTTACCTGCAGGCATTGATCAGCGCGGGATTCAAGCACATCGACGCGGTCTCATTCGTCTCACCGAAAGCTGTACCCCAGATGGCGGACTCGGAAGAAGTATTGAAAGAACTCGATCCGCTCGATGACGTGGAGATCATCGGAATCGTGGTCAACGAAAAAGGCGCCCAGCGCGCCATTGAGACGCATGCTGTCCATACTCTGGGATTTCCCTATTCGATCTCGGAAATGTTTTTGCGCAAAAATCAAAATCAATCCGCCGAAGACGCGCTCGATGAGCTGGAAAAGATCCAGAAGAAGGCCGACGATGCCGCACTCGACGTCGTAGTCTATATCTCAATGGCATTCGGCAATCCGTATGGCGACCTGTGGAGCGTAGATGAAGTGATTGAGGCTATCTCACTGATGGAAGTCGATAACCTTCGGATGATTTCCCTGGCCGACACCGTCGGTATGGCCACTCCGGAAGAAGTCAGCGAACTCGTAAGCGCAGTGATGGCGAGGTACGATTATCTCGAGATTGGTGTGCATCTGCACAGCCGTCCCGAAGATGCCGCGGCTAAGATTCTTGCGGCCTACGATGCTGGCTGTCGGCGTTTTGATTCCGCAATCGGCGGCCTGGGAGGCTGTCCATTTGCGCAAGATGCGCTGGTCGGCAATATTGCCACCGAGAAGGTAATTGAGACTCTAAGGCAGCAGGGCGCAGAGCTGCCCCCACTAAAGCCGCTGGACGCGCTGCTGCGCGCCACCACGGAGATGGGCGTGCGTTACACGAATTCCATCAGCGACGATTAGCGACGTTTGGTTGCATAGTGTTCAGCTATGCAGTACAAGATATGAACTACAGGACGATCCAACTCGCATACGATTCCCGTGTCGCCACACTCACGCTGAACCGCCCCGAAAAGCGCAACGCTATCAGCTTTGAATTAATCGATGATCTGCTACGGGCGCTGAAGGAAGTGGAGACTTCCGACGCGATTGTGCTCATCGTGACGGGGGCGGGCAAGGCTTTCTCCTCCGGGATGGACCTGGAGAATTTGAAGGCGCTCCTCGGTCGCACGCCCGAGCAGAACCTGAAAGATTCGGAAACGATGGTCCGATTGTTCCGGTCGCTCTACGAATTCCCCAAGATCACGATTGCGGCAGTGAACGGGGCGGCCATCGCCGGCGGCACCGGCCTGGCCTTTCTGTGCGACTTCACCCTGACTGTACCCGAAGCCAAGTTCGGCTACACCGAAGTGCGCATCGGCTTTGTCCCCGCCATCGTTTCTACCTTCCTGCTGCGCCAGACGGGAGAAAAGTACGCGCGCGACCTCTTGCTCACCGGGAGGATTATCGGCGCGGAAGAAGCTTCGCGCATGGGATTAGTCAACGAAATCGTCGCTCCGGAAAAATTGATGGCGCGGGCCCGGGGACTGGCGGCCCAATTGATGGAGAACAGTCCGGCTTCGTTACGCGCAACCAAGAAGCTGCTCAACGATCATGCGCGCGCCGAGCTGGATGAGCAGATCGAGGCCGCGGTGCGGGAGAATGCCGCGGTCCGCACCACCGCCGACTTCCGCGAAGGAATTACTTCATTCCTTGAAAAACGCAAGCCAGTGTGGACCGGCAAATGACGAGCCGACAATGACGACCAAACCACAAGGAACGAACGAAACCCGGCTCCGCGTTCGCTATGCGGAGACCGATCAAATGGGAGTGGTTTATCACTCCAACCATTTCATCTGGTTTGAAGTAGGGCGCGTTGAACTACTAAGGCAGTTGGGCTTTTCCTATCGCGATATGGAAGCGAAAGATAACTGTTTCATCGCCGTAGCAGAGGCCAAATGCCGCTACCGCGCCCCGGTGCGTTATGACGAAGAGATTCTGGTGCGGACGCAACTGTTGAACGTCCGCGATGCCGTGATTCACTTTGGCTACGAACTGCGGCGAGCGGAAGATGGCACGCTGCTGGCCGAGGGCGAGACCACCCATATTGTCACGAACGCCGATATGAAGATTACCGCGTTGCCTGAAAAATATCTGAATGTGTTCCGCGCGGCGGTCGGAAAACGGAACGGAAAACTCTCTTGAACGCACTTCATATTAGCGGTAACGATCTCACTCTGGAAGCGGTACGCGAAGTCGCGCAGATCAAAGACCGTCGCTCGGTACTTTTGTCCGCCGACGCTCGCGAGGCTGTGAATCGGGCGCGCGCCGTCGTCGACGAAATCGTCGCAAACAACCAGTTGGCTTATGCGATTACCACCGGCGTAGGCAAGCTCAGCGATGTACGCATCGCCGGCGATCAGATTCGTGAACTGCAAGTGAATCTCGTGCGCTCGCACGCAGTGGGCGTGGGCGAACCGCTCTCCGTGGGGGAAACACGGGCCATGATGCTGTTGCGCGCCAATTCACTGGCCAAAGGCTATTCGGGAGTACGCGCCGTTGTCATCGACACGCTCTGCGAACTATTGAATCGCGGTGTTACGCCTTTCGTGCCATCCCAGGGAAGTGTGGGGGCCAGCGGCGATTTGGCTCCTCTTGCGCACCTTGCTCTCGTCTTGATCGGGGAGGGCGAATGCATCGATGCCGCCGGGACGCGCATTTCCAGCGCAGACGCGCTGCAGCGCGCGCAAATTAAACCGTTGACTCTGCTGGCGAAAGAATCTATCTCGCTCATCAACGGAACGCAGGGCATGCTGGCCCTGGGCGCACTCGCGCTGCTTGCCGCGGAGATCCTGGTCAATTCCGCCGACGTGTTGGGTGGACTGTGCTGTGACGCGCTGAAGGGCACTGACACGGCCTTCGACGAGCGCATTCATAAAGCGCGTCCTCACAGCGGGCAGATGAAGACGGCGGCGAATCTGCGCAAGATGCTCGAAGGCAGCCAGATTCGCGAATCCCACCGCAACTGCGGCCGCGTGCAGGACGCCTACTCGCTGCGCTGCATCCCCCAGGTGCACGGCGCAGTGCGGGACACACTGGCACACTGCCGCATGGTGTTTGAGATCGAAGCGAACTCCGCCGTCGACAACCCGCTCGTTTTCGTTGCGAACGCGAAGAATTCCGAAAGCGATGTGATCTCGGGAGGAAACTTTCATGGCGAACCGCTTGCGTTTGCTCTGGATTTCCTGGGGATCGCGCTGAGCGCTCTGGCCGGCATCAGCGAGCGAAGAATCGAGCGTCTGGTGAATCCCACGCTCAGCGAGGGTTTGCCGCCGTTCCTTGCGCAGGATGCGGGCTTGAATTCAGGTTTCATGATGGCGCAGGTCACGGCGGCGGCGCTGGTCAGCGAAAACAAAGTGCTGGCGCATCCCGCGTCGGTGGATTCGATTACGACCTCCGGCAACAAGGAAGATTACGTCTCCATGGGCATGACGGCGGCAAACAAGCTGAAGCGCATCGTCGAAAACACGAGCAACGTGCTGGCCATTGAAGCCATGGCCGTAGCCCAAGCCATCGACTTTCTGGCACCACTGAAAACCTCGAAGCGCGGACAGGCGGCACACGCCGCGATCCGGTCGGTTTGCCCCACCGTCGACAAAGATCGCGTCATGTATAAAGACCTCGCGCGCCTCGCGGAGTTGATCGCCGGCGGGAAACTGGCGGAGGTGGTCAGGTAGAATTCGAGGACGCCCATCGATCTTAGAAAATCGTCGATTTACAAACTTTTGATCTCGGCCTGACAATTGGCTGCGCGCATATGTCCACACTGTAGGGTAGCCTGAAGGTCGCGCACAGGAGGGTACATGCGAGGACGAATCATTGCGTATGTTACAGTCAGTTTGCTTGCCGTAAGTCTCGGCGTGCCCGCACAGACACCGGACACAGATACCAAAGGCTCGACCAAAGTGATCGAAGTCTCCGCGAAGAAGTATGAGTTCGACCCTGCCGAGATCCGCGTGAAGAAGGGCACCAGAGTCGAACTGAAGGTTCACTCGGTCGACGAAACCCATGGCATCAAGCTGAGTCTTACTCCGGAGGGCAGCAAAGAAAAGTCTCCCGGATTATTATTCGACAAGCCCGACGACAACGGCAGGGTTGAAAAAGATCAGGATCAGGTTCTTGATTTTGTCGCCCAACAAGCGGGCACCTACGAGTTCAAGTGCGCCAAGGTCTGCGGAATCCATCACGGCAAGATGAAGGGGAAGCTGATCGTCGAAGAATAGCTCGATGCCACGCGTCATCTGAGGACAGGCAACGGAGCCCATCCCCCAAGCACTCAGCGTTGCTCAGGCTTTCTTCTCCGCCACCAGCTTTCGCGCCTTCACCCGGACAAAAGCGTAGTTCAGCATGGGCACGGAATTAAAGTTGGCGGCCTTGGTGAGATAGTCCTTGGCTTTGGCGGCATCGCCTTTGGCTTGATACGCCTGACTCAAGCGATAAAGATTATCGGGATTCTGCAGGTTGGCCTGCTCGAACTCCGCGATGGCCGTGGCGTAATCCTTTTCCCCTAAAGCGATTCTGCCAGCCAACCCATGTGATTGTCTTATTTGTACCGAGTTCTTTGTGGCCTCCGCGCCCTTTCGAAAATCCTCGGCGTGCGCTTTCGCGGCGGCGAAGTCCTTCTGCCCCACCGCGATCGTCCCCAGGTTCAGCTCGTGCTGGAGTTTCGCATTGTCCTTAATCTCCTGCGACAGGCTCGAAGCCTGGATCATTTGGAATGATCGGTCGAACCGCCGTTGTGCTTCGTCGTAACGCGGAATCTCGGCAAGAATGTTGCCTTCGGCTTGCAAATCGGCTGCCATCGACGCGACGTCGTTGGTCTTCTGTGCAACCGCATACTCTTTATCCATTACCTGGAGCGCCTTGTCGAACCTTCCCGCATCGGACTCCACGACGGCCATTCCGAAGTAGGCAGTGCGGAGCTCGCCGTCATTGCGCGCATGGTCTGCCATCTTCTGCAACTCGCCTTGCGCATCTTCTGCCTTGCCCCCATACAGCAGCGCCGCCGCTAGTCCAAAATGTGAAGGCTGAAAATGAGGATCAACCGTGAGGGCCTTGCGATACTGCACCTGCGAATCTTCGAAGCGGCCCATCTTCAACAGCAGTTCCGCGTAGGAGTCGTAGGGATTGGGATCATTGGGAATCAGCTCCACATACTTCTTGAACGCCTGTTCCGCGCTGGAGAAGTCTTCCTGCTGCCGGTAGGCGTAGCCCAGCTGGTTGTAAGTGGGCGAGTAATTGGGAGCGATTTCCGTCGCCTTCTTATAATGCGCCACCGCATCATCGAGTTCCTGCTGGCCAAAATAATAGGTGCCCAGGTTGAACTGAACTCTTTCGTCGTTGGGATAGGCAGCGGCTAGTTTCTCGAGATAGTTTTTCTGTTTCTCGGTGTCGCCGTTGGCTCCAGCTTCGTTTGCCAGAATCAGCAACTTCTCTCCTTCGGAAGTTTTGCCGTCGAGGGTCACTGCTTTCTTCAGATGGTCAAAGAAATCCTTGGCGGTAGCGGAATTGTTGGCCCGAGCCAGTTCTGCAGAGGCAAACTCAGGATCGAGAGAGAGAGCCTTGTCGAAGTGCTGCAACGACTCCTGTCCAAGAAGCCTGTCGGAAAGATCCTGGCCGTGCAGGAACTCCTGCCTGGCCTCTTCGGAGCGGGTAGTGATGGGAAGCTTTCCGCTATCAGCCGCGGCCGTGCGTATGTTGCCGCTCGTTTGGTTGCACGCCGTCAAGCCCACAGAAATAAGCAACAGGCTCGCGGTCAACACAAGATGCAAGGTTTTGCTTCGGGACATCGGAAGTGCCTGCTTGGAATGAGTGCGCATGAGATGCAATCGGGAGCGATCGCGTCGCGGACATACACTAGACCGTTACATGCAACTTGCGGTAGCTTCGTGGGATATGCACGCAGCGGTATGGGACGAGCGCATGCCATCAGGGGACACAATGGCGACTGGCCGAGCGCAAACTGCCGTGCGCTCCGCGAAGGCCGATTCGACCACGACCCGGGGCAAAGAATGTTCCGTCTCAATAGGTATGACGGCGGCGATAAAGCTTAAGTGCGTTGTCGAAAACACGCACAACGTGCTGACCATTGAAGCCATGGGCGCGACCCAGGCGATCGACTACCAGAACTGGGGCCTCATCCTATGGAGCCAGGGAAGATACGAGGAAGCAGAGGAGAAGTTCGTACAGGCAAGGCACGCCGGTCGGTGGTCCGGGAGAGGATTCGCCCGCACTCGTTACGCCGTCACGACAGCAGTTCCGCGACCTTCCCGCTGGAAATCAACTACCCCTGCAAGGCGCTCGTGCAGTTCAGACGCAGGATGCGCCGATGAGTATCATCTTCAGCGCATCCAAGACCTCCTGGCTGGGCAGAGTTTGCGCGAGAGATGGGGATGTTGGAAGCGCTTGCAGGTTGGGTGATGCCTCGGCGTTTGCCATAAACCAGCGGCCTGTCCGTCGCGATGCCAGCAGTATCGCACAAACAGAGTCCAGCACTTTGCCGACGAGGAAGTGATGCGGAATTCCCGTGTATCGCTGGCCGAGGTTGCGGGATCGACCGGCTTTGCCGACCAGCATCACCTACACAAGACCACTTACAACATCACCACTTGAGCGGGCCGTCCTCGTTCGAGAAGGTGCGCGTCGGGCCGTCCGAGCCGAGTAGCGCCAGCTGCAAATTCGGGAAAAAAGGCATTGAACCCTCCTTGACAATAAAAGTTGTCAATGGTACTGTCTCCTCGTGCTCGACCTCCAAGTCATCGATGATCCGGCAGCGGCGACCGTGGCTTTGGGGCCCATGCGGAGTCGACTCCTCTCCGAGCTAGTCGTGCCCGCCTCGGCGGCGTCGTTGGCGACGCGGGTTGGTCTGGCTCGGCAGAAAGTCAACTACCACCTGCACGCGCTGGAAGCGCATGGGCTGGTGCGGCTGGCCGAGGAACGCAAGTGGGGCGGGTTGACGGAACGGCTGCTCGTGGCGACGGCCGCTTCCTACGTCGTTTCGCCGAGCGCCTTGGGTCCGGTCGCCGCGGATCCGAATCGAGAAGTCGATCGGCTGTCCGCGACCTATCTCATCGCCTTGGGCGCAAGGGTCGTCCGCGAGGTGGGTGATCTTGTTCGTCGCGCGAAAGAGACGGGCAAACGCCTGGCGACCCTGGCGGTGGATACCGAAGTTCGCTTCCGCTCGGCGACGGATCGGGCGGCTTTCAGCAATGAACTCGCCGAGGCCATCACTAAACTGGTTTCGAAGTACCACGATGAATCCGCCCCCGGCGGCCGCGCGCATCGCCTGGTGGTCGTAGCGCATCCTCTGCCGCAGAAATCTCATCCCAAGTCCGATTCCAAGGAGACATCATGAGCGTAAAGAAAGAAGCGTCCGGACGCCGTTCAGTCCAGGTCGAAGTCGAGGTCCCCGGCACTCCGGAGGAAGTCTGGCAGGCCATCGCCACCGGGCCGGGTATTTCGTCCTGGTTCGTGCCGACTGAGTTCGAGGAGCGCGACGGGAAGCCCGTTGCGGTGAAGTTAAACTTCGGTCCGGGCATGGAATCCAGTTCCGTTGTGACGGCCTGGGATCCGCCGCGGAGGTTCGCCGCCGAGGCCCCTGGCTGGGTCCCTGGCTCGCCGGTCATCGCGGACGAGTGGATCGTCGAGGCGCGCGGGGGAGGCATGTGCGTCGTACGCATTGTGCATAGCCTCTTCGCCAGCACGGACGACTGGGACAACCAGCTGGAAGGCACCGAATCCGGCTGGCCTGGCTACTTCCGCATCCTGCGGATTTATCTCACGCACTTCCGCGGACAACGCTCCGCGATGATGCAGTGGATGGCCCCCGCCGCCGGGACCGAAGCGGAGGCCTGGGAAACGCTGACGGCCGCATTGGGGCTGAAAGGCGTGAGCGCCGGGCAGAGATATACCACACCGGCGATCGCCCCGGCGTACGTCCCAGAGCTGGGCGGCGTGGTGGAGCACGTCAGCCAGAGTCCGTACAACGCGCTCCTGCGGCTCGACAAGCCGGGGCCGGGCACCGCCGCCCTCGGCGCCGTCAACTTCGGCGGCCAGAGCATGGTCACGCTAAGCTTCTACCTCTACGGCGATCAGGCGGCCGGGACCGTCGCCCGCGAGACACCGCTCTGGGAAGCCTGGATTCAAGAACGCTTCCCGACGCCGTCGGAAACGAAGAAGAGTGAATGATCGCGTGGTCTGGCGGCGGTATTGCTTCCCGCCCGCGCAATGAACAACGCCGCGCTCAGCCTGACTGGTGACCTTTTTCTTTTCAATCGATTGCGAGTGTTCCGTATGCCTGAATCTCGGCCGCGTGCTGGTGAAGGCGCGGCTGAGCGCTAACTCTTTCAGGAGTTTTGTCCTTAAACTGTGTTTTGGCCACGAGGTATCCTCTTGCGTATGCTCATGCTGCAGCTTGTATTAAGAGATCTTCGATTTTCTTATCCAGATTCCGGGCGACCTCTAACGCGTCGCGATTCCCATAAGGGGCTAAGAAGCTCGCCATCCTGTCATATGACAAATGGACGCCATCGGCGCGCTCATCCACAAGCACGGTAACCGGCGCGTAAGAGCCCGTATCCGGAACATGTTTCGCCATTTCCTTCATGATGAGAGGGTTGCCAATGACGAAGCGAATCATCTTCGGAGTCTCGCGGCCCGTTTCTTTGCGCAGAATCGCACCGTGATCCAACTGCATAAACAGCATCAGTCCTACTGTGCTCAGGCCTTTCTCAACCGCGCTCTTCAGTTCGGCAAAAGAACGAGCCTCGTGTGTTGATCTCACAAATTCAGTCATATCCGGATGACCGATGGCGGCGTTCACACCGGCTATTACTTCATCAAATGGCTTCGAAGTCGTCAGACTGAACCGCTCTATCTCGATTTTTCTTATCATCTCGAATCTCTTTAGGCACAACCGCTTTGATGAAGCTGCATAAACGGCATTAGTCCTGCTGTGCTCAACTCATTTCGGACTGCGCTCCTCAGTTCGGCGAAAATACCGTCCCCACGGAAGGCGAAGCAGATCGAGTCGTCCGCAAACTTTGGGGCGACCGAAAGTCACCGCAGTTGTTGATGTAGAAATTCGCTTGTCCGCCCGTTGGCGAGCGCTGCCGCGGCGGCATTGTAGTGAGCGCCATTATTCCGAGAGAAGGCATGATTCTGACCCGGATAGCTGTAGACTGCGGTGTTCGGTTTCTTAGCAAGTGCCGCTTTGATCTCAGCTTGTGCAGCCTTGGAAATGAACTCATCCTCTTCGGCCAGATGCATCAGCAGAGGCGCATGAAGCCCATCGACCTCTCCCAGATATTTCTCGGTATCGGCGCCGTGATACCAGACCGCGGCATCGATGCCGTTGTTGCGCACGGCCGTCAGGAAGACCATCAGCGCGCCCAGGCAATAGCCGAGCAAGGCGACCTTGCCGTTGCACTCTGGGAGATTGCGTACGGCGTCGACGGTGTCCTTGACGTCCTTTGCGCCTCTGTCTCGGTTATAAGCTCCGTACAGGCGAAGGCCGTGTTGCCAGTCAGCCTCCGAGGTAACGTTAAGGTCCACTCCCGGCTCCTGCCGCCAGAACAGGTCTGGCGCGACCGCAAGGAATCCTTGTTCCGCCAATTCATCGCAGTGCTTGCGAATGTCAGCATTGACTCCGAACAACTCCTGCAGAACGACAACGGCGGGAGCCGGCAAAGTCTTCGGACGCGCGATGTAGGCGGCAAACGCGCCGTCATGTCCTTCTATGGTGATGTGATCTTTCATTGTGTACTCCTGAGACGACCACTTTCATCCGGGCCTCCGCCAATGTCGTCAGGATCGCGGAAGCCCGCTAATTCATGCCAAGTTATTCATGCCCGACTGAACGAAGATCGAGAGTACTAGCGTAGTGTGGCCAAGGATCGCGATCCGATCACCGACGCACCTCACGCTGCTGCCGTGGCTGACGCGGAGGTGGCAGCCTCTTCGATGAGCTTGGCTGATTCCTTCGGATGAGACATGTAGGCCACATGGCTCGAATTCACTTCGACCGTCTTGGCGTTGGCGCGCTTCGCCATCATCCTCTCTTGGTCCGGGTTGATCGATCGGTCTGCGGTGGCCACCATGTACCAGGTGGGCTTGGTCTTCCATGCGGGCTTCGTGACTTGGTGGGTGAACGCGTCGGTGGAAATCGGCACCTGCGACACCGCCATGAACGCCGCCTTATCCTTCGGAATGTCCGCCGCGAAGTCCCCTGCGAAATGTTCCTGTTCTATCCACCAGTTGCCATTGCTGTCCGGCTTGAACGCTTTGGAGGCTTGCGGTAACCCTTGCTCGATCGACGCACAGCTCTCACCTTCATCGAGCGCAAAGGCAGCGATGTAAACGAGTGCCGCAACCTTTGGATGATTGCCAGCCTCGGTGATGACGGACCCGCCATAACTGTGCCCCACTAGAACCACTGGTCCGTCCATGGCGTCGATGGCCGCCTTTGTGTACTTCTGGTCATCGGCGTAAGAGGTCTCGGGGTACTGCACCACCGACACGTTGTATCCATCATTCTTGAGGATGTTAGCGACGGCTTCCCAGCCGGAGCCGTCGGCGAAAGCTCCATGCACTAGAACCACGTTCTTAATATTCTGTTTCACGATCATTCTCCTTTGCAGTGAAGATCCACGCGGACCGATTGATTGTCGATGTCGGACGCCTTCGCACCACCCCCCTACCTGTGCGCAGAACGTGCGCTCACTTAACCGTAAAAAACTTACTAGCTATTAGTTGACGTGTGCCGAGGCAGCAGCCTCTTCGATGAGCTTGGCTGCTTCCTTCGGGTGAGACATATAGGCCACATGGCTGGCATTCACTTCGACCGTCTTGGCGTGGGCGCGCTTCGCCATCATGCGCTCCTGTATCGGATTGATCGACCGATCTGAGCCGGCCACCATGTACCAGGTGGGCTTCGACTTCCAGGCGGGATTGGTGACCTTGTGGGTGAATGAATCGGTGGAGATCGGCACCTGCGATATAGCCATGTAGTGGGACTCGGCTGGGGGAATATCCGCTGCGAAATCAGCCGCGAAATGCTCCAGTTCGATCCACCAGTTTCCATTGCTATCCGGCTTGAATGCCTTGGAGGCTTGCGGCACGGCCGTTTCGATTGACGCACAGCTCTCACCTTCGTCGAGCGCAAATGCGGCGATGTAGACCAGTGCCGCAACGTTGGGATCGTTGCCGGCTTCACTGATGATGGACCCGCCGTAGCTGTGGCCGACCAGGACGACCGGCCCGCCCATGGCGTCGATTGCGGCTTTCGTGTACTTTTGGTCGTCGGCGTACGAGGTCTCGGGGGGCTGCGCCACCGACACCGTGTAGCCATCCTTCTCAAGGATCTTGGCGACGGCTTCCCAGCCAGAGCCATCGGCGAATGCTCCATGCACCAGGACCACGTTCTTGATGCCAGTGGGCGCAGGACCCGCTGCGGTGGCATTTGGAGCCGCACCCATCAGCGCAGAAGCGAGCACAGCAACGGCATAAAGCTTCATCATCACGTTTCTCCAGTTAGGTTTCATTTTGTCTCCTTACCTTCTTCTCGGGCATCTCAGCTTTCTGTATGGCCGACGGGTGGTCTGTTTTGGAATTGTTCGATACTGCATCCATTGCCCGATTTCGCCGCCCACTCTAAAGGCAACTCTCAACCCGCGTAAGACCAAATCGAGTCGAGACGGAGCACCTCTTTCGGGTGAGTGTGCACTCGTGGACTCGGACTACCGGCGCATCAAGACTAGTTACCGTTCTTTTGACCTAGAGGGAAGGCTCGAAATGGTTTTGATGAGGTGGGGTGCAAGGTCGTGACACGTGGTTCGGCTTCTTCCTTGCGGGGACTGAGGCCGCGATGATTTGTGCGGGATGAAGCTATCTGAACGAGCAAATCAATTCATTCTTCCAACGAAATGATTCCGCGCTTGAGCGCAATGGTTACGGCATGAGTGCGGTCGTTGGCTCCGAGTTTAGCAAGGATCGCTTTCACATGACCCTTCACGGTCTCTTCCGAGATAGAAAGGTGCGCTGCGACATTTTTATTCGCATTCCCCGCTGCCACTTGTTGCAGCACTTGTAGTTCGCGTTCGCTAAGAGTGTCAGAGGAATGATGTTCTGCCATGGCAATCGCAATCTCAGGTGGAATTCGCCGGTGGCCGGCATGCACGCTGCGAATCGTGTCCAAGAGATCCTTCCTCAGAGTGCTCTTGAGCAGGTATCCGCAGGCTCCGGCATCGAGAGCCTGCGTGGCTTGGACGTCACCTTTATACGTCGTCAGCACGACGATGCGGGCATGTGGAAATTCTTTTCGAATAGCGATGGTCGCGTCGATGCCATTCATCTCCGGCATCACTAGATCCATGAGTGTTACGTCGGGATGCAACTTGCGGAAGCATTCGATCGCTTCACGACCATTACCAGCTTCGCCGACTAAGACGATGTCAGCGTGATTTTCGATGATTGCCGCTATTCCCTCTCTGAGAATGGGATGATCGTCAACCGTTAGAACCTTGATCGGAATCATGGCGTATCTCCTCGTGCCACAGTTGGCGAAGCCTTCGCCAAGTCGAGCCGTTCCGCTGAGCGCTGTAGGCAACGGATCCCGGAATCCTCAATTCCAACTCAGTCCCAGCTCCCGACCGGCTCCAGGTTTCCAGGTGCGCACCGATCTTCGCAGCGCGTTCCCGCATTCCTCGCATCCCCCAGTGGCCAGGTTTGCCACCGGCTTCGATAATTTTAGGATCGATACCAGAACCGTCGTCACGAAACCGCAAACGCAAGTGCGCGGAGTCGTACGCGATCTCGACTTCAATGCGTTTCGCACCTGCATGGTGCAGCGCGTTTACTAATGCCTCATGTCCGATCCAATATGCTTCGTCTCGGACGAGCGGGTTAAGCTTGCGCAGGTCCCCCTCCACCACAACGCTGAATTCAATGCCCTTACTGACAGCGAGGTCCTTGATGACCTCTGTGAGGGCCTCGCGTAAGGTCTTCGTCTGCGCGGTGAGACGGAGGTTCTTAACACGATCTCGTCCTTCAGCGAGCACTTCGTCGGCTCGGTCAAGAACTTTCTCGATCATCTGCCGGGCAGGTTCTGAGGCAGGTATTCGTTCGGCTACAGCTTGAAAACGTAAAATCACCCCTTGTATGCCCTGCAATAGAGTATCGTGCAACTCCCGCGCAATCCGCTCTCGTTCACCGAGTCGCTCTTCTAGCCTCGCTCGAATCTGCGCCTCCATTTGCTTGAGCCGAACAAGATAGAGCGTCCACAGGATGCTGACGGACGAAACGATACACAATAACCTGAACCAAAATGAGCCCCACCAGGGTGGCAGGATTGTGATCCCTAATGCCAGGCCAGGCTCGTTCCAAACTCCTTGCCGGGTTGCGCTCTGTACATGAAATGTGTATTTGCCGGCTGGCAACGTCGTGTAGCTCGCAACCCTCCGGTCACTGCCAACTTCAATCCAGTCGCGATCAAGCCCATCCAGTTTGTATCGATATCGGTTGGCATCTGGATTGAAGTAAGTGAGCGCAGCGAAACTCAGTGAAAAGAAGTTTTGGTCGTGAGTCAATATGACATCTTTGGTGTAGCTGATGGACTTTCCGAGAGGGGAGTTGGCTCCAACCTCAACCGAACGCCCTGCCAATTGGAAATTGGTCAGAACGAGGGGCAGCGGGTACGATGTATTGATCACCTTATCGGGGAAGAAGGCGACCCCGCCGCTAAACCCGCCGAAAAACATCTCTCCGCTAGAACTTTTAAAGCAGGCGTCCCAACCCGTAAAGTCATTGCCGGGGAGACCGTCAACGGTGGAGTAGTTCGTAAATTTCTTCGCGATGGGATCGAACCTGGACAGCCCGCGGTTTGTGCTCATCCACAGCATGCCGAACTGGTCTTCGAGAATGCAGCTCACGGCGTTGCTGGGTAAGCCATCCTTCACGTAGTAGTGGGTGAATGTCCCGCTTTCGCGGTTCAGCTGGTTCAATCCATTTTCCGTGCTGACCCAAAGGTTTCCCGAATGGTCTACATAAGTCGAGGTAACGGCGTTGTCACTCAAAGAACTGGGGTCATCCACTCTGTGTGCATAGACGGCGAATTGAGCAGTCTTCGGATCGAAACGGTTCAAACCTCGCCAGCCGCCCATCCACAGGGACCCGGTGTTGTCCTCTGAGAGATTGAAATACTCTTCATCGTCACTCTTAGTGTCCTGCTTGTAGACAACGAAGCTCTCGTTCCGAGGGTCAAATCGATCAAGACCATTGTAGGTTCCGACCCACATGGTGCCCTCATGATCGATCAGCATCCTGCTCACGATGTCGTTGCTCAAACTGGATGGGTTTTCTGGTTCGTGCAGATAGGTCTTAAATCGCCCAGTCCTCCGATCGAACCGACTTAATCCCGCCCCATAGGTTCCGATCCAGAGACCACCGCCCCGATCTTCGGTGATCGCAATTACATCGCTCGACAGTCCTTGACCGGGAGGCTGATAAGCGGTGGACTCTCCAGATCTTCGATTGATGCGATTCAGCGCTCCTGTCGTCGCCATCCACAAAATCTGGTCGTGGTCTTCGTAGATGGCACCTACAATGTTTTCGCCGTGGCTGCGGGGATTGCTTCGCATAACACGCAGAGGCATGAAGGGTGCTTTTTCAGTACGGAAAAAGTTGGGCTCGCTCACATACAAGCCCACCCAAACATTTCCTTCCCGGTCCCCGCACAGCGACATCACACGGTCTTCTGTGATGCTCTCAGGATTCTCTGGATAGTTCCGATACCGAATGAAAACCCCATGCTCCCTATCGAATTTCAACAACCCTCCCCCGAAGCTCGCCAACCAAAGCGTTTGGCTGTTGTCTTCGGTTGCTTCCATGAATCCGGCGGGTAATTCCTTGCCAGACTTCCTGTCATAGATTGAATAAGGAATCAGGCTAGGTGTGGATCGATCCAGAACGGCTAGTCCGCTTCCACTGCTACTCGTGATGTACGTAATCCAAAAGACGCCAAGGTGATCTTCATAGAACGAAATTAACCTTAGACCCTCACTCAGACGGACCCGCGAGAGAACTCTTCCAGTCTCGCGATCGAACTCCTCCAGATTCTCCCCGTCGGCTACCCAGAATCGGCCAGTCCTATCTTCCAACGTACATCTGACCTGGTTGCTACCCAAGCCGGATGGGTTTGCGGGATCGTGAACGTGATGAATGATGTGACCCGTATCAGGGTTCAATCCAAACAAGCCACTCCCTGTTGCCAACCAAAGCATGCCGGTACGATCCTGACTGATTTCGCTAACATAGCTCCCAACTTCACCCGTGTCGATCCGATAGTGAGTGAAGGTTTCGTGAACACTGTCGAACCTATCCAGAAACTGATCGCAGCCCACCCAGAGCGTTCCGGAACGATCCTTAAATAACGAGTGGATATAAACACAGCTGAGGCTGTTCTCGCGCGCGGGATCATGTGTGAACACCTTGAATTCATAGCCGTCGTATCGGTCGAGACCATATTGAGTCCCGAACCAAATGAAGCCTTGATCGTCTTGGACGATTTGAGCAACTTGGGTTTGGGACAAGCCTTGAGCGGTCGACAGTCGGGAGAACCGGATATCGTCGCCATCGATTGCTGGAATTCGCACGGAGCGCGGGCCGCCACGACGCATTTCTGACGAAACATTCGTTGAACTGGTCGCCGCCAAAAACGATGTGGACAAGACAGTCAGGAGTGCAAACGCAGAGATAGGCCTCCACTCTCGAAGTGTTGGCTGACGCGTTTCTCGTTGGCAAGGTTGCACGTGCAACTCTCCTGGGCAAGCATACCTGACGATTTCTTCCAGCCTTCAGATGGTCGCGTCAGTCGTTTCAGGAACCCCAGCAACAGAATTCATCAGACTCCACAGGGTTGAAATGGTATCGGAATTACGGCTCGCCTACCACGGGGCCGTCCGGCGCCTATTCCGTACGTTGTTTAGACGCAGCGGCAAGCCATGATCTCTCTTCAAGTCTGTGCAATGCCCCCTCAAGTGGGTTGCTTGAGACCAACCCCTTTTGGGGTATTGATTGCCCCGGGCGTCCGGGTACGCTGATTAATTTATAGGCGTTCGTGAGCTCTTGGGCACTACGAACGGCCTCAAGACTCGCAGTTTTCTCGGGTGTGGCACTTACACCCCGAGACAGAGGATTCACTGCTCTGCAACGCCTATTCTCCATGTTTCCCAATGGATGGCCTGGAGCTGCTCTGCTCCTGCTCAGGCTGGTCGCAGGTATTCTACTTATTTATGACGGAGTCGTTGCTCTCCGGACAGGGCCTGACCTACAAGCCACGATCCTGCAATCGGTGGCGATTGGAGCCGGGACGCTGCTGATATTGGGGTTGTGGACACCTATCGCCGGTACACTGGTTATCCTCGTTGAGGTTTGTTTTGCGTTTCTCGGAACGACTCACGTGCGAAGTAACATCCTGTTGGGAGCTTTGGGAGCAGCGCTCGCTGTTCTTGGACCGGGCATTCGATCTATCGATGCGCTACGTTATGGTAGAAAGCGTTTTGATATTCGTAATCCATAGATTTCTGGCGACAACGGTCGGAATCGCTGCCACTAACGCATTACAGCGGCTCGAACGAATGTCCGGCAGTCGTTCTTCTAGCGTGGACCGTCCTGGGCCAGAGTAGAATGGTCCTCACACGCCGTCCGGCGATTCTGAGGAAAGACATGTTGGCAACCGAGAATCGTACGCGCTCGATTATTAAGCGCATCTCGCCATCGCGTTGCCCAAAGGCCATTCTTGAGTGACCGCTCTTGCCAAACGAAACTAATAAAAGGACGAGTATGAGTAAGCACATCAGTATCTCTCCCAACGAAGCCGCGGATCGCCTCGCTATACGCGAGCTCGTTGAGGCCTACGCACATTGCGCTGATCGCCGCGATGCGAAAGGTCAGATGTCGCTCTTTACCGCAGACACCCACTTCGTGGTGTACATGAATGCGAAGGACTCCACACCCTCGCAGGATCTGCATTCGCGCGAGGCGCTCGCTCCCGTGTTTGCAGATCTAAACAAGTACGCTGCCACGATGCACTTCGTTGGACAGAGCACGATTTTCACGTTGACGAATGATCGAGCAACTGGAGAGGCGTACTGCCTGGCGCATCACCTCACTGTCGACGGTGACAAGCGACGGCTGATGATCGCCGCGCTACGCTACTACGACACGTTTGCAAAGGTGGACGGCGATTGGCTGTTTGCCGAGCGATTGCTCTACGTCGACTGGATCGAAGAACGCGTGGTGTCATGATAGCGATCAGCCAGGTGTCTTCCATAATGAACATCGCGACCGCGGACCAGAGGCGCCTTGTCATCGTGGGCGCGACCGGAATGGTCGGTGGGTACGCCCTTCGCTACGCACTCGGGAATTCTGCCGTCGCAAGTGTGACTACGATCGCGCGTAGGAAGCTTGGAGTCTCGCATCCCAAGCTTAAAGAGGTTTTGCATCAAGACTTCGCCGACTGCTCTGCACTCGCGGGGCCGCTGTCGGGCCAGCATGCAACCATTTTTTGCCTGGGCACCTATACCAGGGCAGGGTCGGACGCGGAGCTCCGCACGATAACCGTGGACTATACGGTCGAGTTCGCGCGAGTTTTCCGCAACAGCAGCCCCGAGGCGGCGTTTTCATTCCTGAGCGGAAACGGCGCAGACCCGACGGGACGAAGTCGGCTTGCCTTCGCGCGCTACAAGGGAGCGGCAGAAAAGGCACTGATCGCTGCGGGTTTTCCCCGCGTTTACATCTTCCGACCGGCTTACATTTACCCCGTCGAGCCGAGAAAGGAACCGAATTTCAGCTACCGGCTTATGCGCGCGATCTACCCCGCGTTTCGGATGCTGTTCCCGAACCAGGTGATTCGGGCCGACGACTTGGCCCGAGCCATGGTCGATATCGTTCTCCGAAGAGCAGCAGAGCGCCAAACCCTGGTTCTCGAGAACCGTGACATTCGGGCGATGGTTGAGTCCGTTCATCCCATGCGGGCAGGTTAAATCGATAATAAATTAATTCGGCGCGTTCGGGCATGAAGCATGCTGAGAATGGCCGTTATCTTCAGCAAGGCTTTAAGCCAGCAAGGCTTTCAGCACGTTTACCGATCTTCTTCAGTATCACTTCAAGCTGTTGCAGTTCTTCTGAAGTGACATCCTGGAAGGCACGTTTGATGAGTGCCGCGTGCCGGCGAAAGAGAGGGACAAACATTTGCCGTCCTTTGTCAGTGAGCGATACCGTTCTGACCCGACGATCTCGGCTGCTCTCTATGCGACTGACAAACCCCTTCTTGTACAGGCGCTCTACGGCGACGCTGACCGATCCCGGATTGAGGTCAACCTGTGGGCCAATGGCATTCACCGGCATCGCTCCCTTGTGCAGGAGTACTTCGAGGACCCGAAAGTCAGACTCTCCCAACCCCTCTTCGAGTAGTGTCCGAAGGACATAACGGGACATCGATTGCCACGCTTTCAGCATGACTAGCCAAGCATGAAGGGCTTCCGGAGGCCTTTTGCGGTCTTCCATAAAAATGTGAATCCCGTCATTATACTCGACATCAGATATATCGATATCGATAGATATGATATCGATCTTAAAAAGGGAGGCTGCCATGACAAATACGGCGACGCCAGTTCTACCACAAACCGCAACCACCACCTGGAACATCGACCCCGCTCATACCGTGGCTGAGTTCAAAGTCAAGCACATGATGATCGCCAATGTGAAAGGCCAATTCTCCAAGGTTTCGGGCGTGTTGATCCGGGATGAATCTGACCCGGCGAACGATCGCGTGGAGGCCACGATTGAAGCTGCTTCCGTTCACACCCGCGATGACCAGCGCGATACGCACCTCAAGAGCGCCGATTTCTTCCATGTTGAAAAGTTCCCCACCTTGCACTTCAAGTCGACGGGCATCAAAGTCGTGGGCGAGGGAGAATTGTCGGTGGAAGGCGACCTGACGATCCGGGGGGTGACGCGCAAAGTCCGCTTTGCGGTGGAAGGGCCAACTCCACCTACGAAAGATCCCTGGGGCAACACCCGAGTTGCGATCTCTGCGAGCACAAAGATCAACCGCAAAGACTTCGGCCTGACGTGGAACACTGCACTCGAGACTGGTGGCATTCTGGTCGGTGACGATGTCACCATCACTCTCGAGGCTGAGTTCGTGAAGGCCTAACAGTCAGCCAGACGTCTCATCCGCAATAGAACTGTTCCAGATCGAGGTATCGCAAGACGCACTCGTTGCCGAGAGGAGACACACCGAGTGCTGAGTCGAGGGGCCAAAAGCGTGACGTTGGCGGGCGGAGGGATCGGCATTCGCGCCCGCTGGGACGGTGAGCAAAGTCCCGTTCTCTCTGGCAACCATTTGAAATCGCCACCCCAAGGCGGCGGCAGCCTCGGCAATAGCCGGCCGGGACTCACAATCGCATGAGTGTCCGCATGCAAGGATCGATGGTGCCCCTTGAACTGCTGCTGGTCGCTGGCACAAAATGAAGGCTTGCAGAGAACGAAACCATGGTTGTCACCGGCTTCGACGTCAACGGAGTTCTTCTTCAGCACTCACCGCTTGTTTGCTGATCTCTCAATTCTGAGCATAAGAGCTCCCCTGTTTGGGCGCCTTCACGCAAGGCAATCTGATGTCCAGGCTTAAGGTGCTGGACGGAATGAGCTAGGAATAGCTCAACTGTCCGATATTTCGACAATTGGCGACATTCCGAGCAGAACCATGCTCGCGCCCTGCGTGACGAAATGGCCGACGAACAGCGGGAAGGGCTTGCTCCCGCCATCGTTTATCCGACTAAAACGAAGCCATCTGGGTTTTGAAAACAACCGTCGACTTGTGGCAACGCGGATGCATTCAGGAATCGCCACACGGAGATTATCGCCATGTTGGACCTGGAAACGAACAAGGCCATCGCACTACGACTGATCGAGGTTTTCAACGGCCGCCGACTTGAGCTGCTTGAAGATGTGCTTCGAGCAGCGTGGCGGTCGAATTTTTAAGACCGTTCAGGATGTCTTTCCAGATCAACAAACCATTGATCGCACCTTTATCAACGCTTGGGAGGACCGAAGGGTCGTCGAAGCCGTGAAGAAAACGGGAAGGCGAAAGGTTGTTTTCGCCGCCCTCTGGAGCGAGATGTGCTTGGCCATGCCGGTAATCCACGCGATGGGCGAGGGATATGACGTTTACGTAGTTACGGATGCGTCCGGCGGCGCGTCGGTGGAAGCACATGATATGGCTATCCGCCGCCTTGTCACTGCGGGCGCTCAACCGATTACCTGACTGGGGATGGCCGGCGAACTACAGCGGGATTGGGCTCGTACCGCCAAGCTGACCGAGGTGGCTCAGATCCTGTTCGATCACGCTGGCGCATCTGGATCAGTACTTGGTTGGGAGATGCAACTCCTGCACGCGTCGGAGGTGAAAGCTTAGGAGCTTGCACTCGAAACTTCATCCAGGTCTTCGCAAATGCAAATGAAGCACTTAAACAACAGTCCGGTTACTGACCTTAGCCGGCCGAGACCCACGCGGCGTGACGTTATGACCGGCCTCATCGCTACGGCACTCTCGATGAGGCTTGCCTCAGGAATGGGACTCATCCCCGACCAAACTACCTCTGAGGAGAAAGTCCAAATGGCACGAACAATCGAAAACTTGCTACGGGAAAACTTACACGGCGTCTTCGAGGAACACGACGCTCAGAAGCGCCGGAACAACATCGCACGATTGTGGGCGGAGGATGGTGTCTTTATCGATCACAACTCACGCTATGAGGGACACTCAGGTATTGACCATGCTGCTGCGCGGCTTATCGAAAAATTTCCCAACTTTGCCTTTACCGAGCGCGGCGAGCCTCAAGCGCTCAACGGCGTCGGAAAGCTCGACTGGGGATTCGGCCCCGCCGGAGACAAAGCAGTCATCACCGGCATCGATGTGCTTGTGATGAAGGGACAAGATCGGCGCTCTCTATACATTCCTTGATCCGGCAAAGAAATAGTCGGATCATGCCTAACAGGTGGTTCATAAAGGAATTTCCGGAAAGTTACGTTGCAGGCGAACTGAGGCTTGGATTCAGTGGGTACCGGCTGCAGCAGGTGACCGATCACAAAATCGACGGCAGCAGCGTGCCGGATTCGCTGGAGCGCACGGTCGGCCTCGGACCTGGACTTCAGTTCGGCGGCCGAGACACCCGGTTCCGTCTGAACAGCTACATGGAGACGGATGTCCGCAATCGCCCGAGTGGGATCAAGGTCACCTTCCGCGTCTCCAAAGCTCTCCCGAGCAAGAGCACGAGATAGTCTGACGAGGGACGCAGAAACTTTGCAGAACTTAGCTTGCGAAAAGAAAAAGGAGCTAGAACGTGAAATCTGCATTCCGTAAAGCATGAGCTGAAACAAACGAAAACAGCGGATCCTCAAATGTCGACCAGCTTGACCGCTGTGCTTCAAGAGCTTTTGCAGAACACGTCGAATCTCAAGATGCTCCGGCAACTCATGACGCCGGACGCGACGTACGTTTCATTGAATTTCGACAACCCTGAACTGAAGAAAATCATGCCCTGGGCCGGCACTCACAAGGGGCCTCAGGCGCTGTCCGATGTCTTTGCGGCGGTCCAACGGTACTGGAAAACGCTCGACTTCAAGGTCACCGACACGATTGAGCAGGGTAGCCGCGTTGCGTTCTTCGGCTCTTTTACTTACAAATCGAACGCGACCGGGAGGGAAATTACATCTCCATTTGCTCTCTTGGCGCGCTTCGAGGGAGGTAAGGTTGCTTACGTCCAGTTTCTCGAGGACAGCTACGGCACTGCAGGCTCGTTCAAAACTGGGGGCGCCACACGGTTCCACAGCGATCCCTCGGGAAAAGAGGTTGAGGCCTAAGGCGGAGTAGTTAGCAATGTTCAATGCCTGACGAGCCAACGGCTAACAGCCATTGGGTCTATTTAGTTAAATTGTCTTGCACTGTGTTTAAGGAGAATCCATTTATGAAGGCAACTTCCTCTGAACTGCTTATGCGCAACTTCAATGAGATTTTTATAGAGCTCGATCCCGTCAAGCGTGCGGCATTACTCGCGGAGTCTTACGCCGATGATTGCCTTTGGATTCATCCCGGCGGTCGCATTGTGGGCCGCGAGGGTATCAATGACGCGGCTACAGAGATTCGCAAACACTTCCGAGAATACCGCTACACGGTCACGGGTGAGATCCAGATCATGCACAATGTAGCGACTTGTCGGTGGGGTAGCGGGATGCCAGGTCAACCGTTCCACTACACAGGAACAGATTTCCTCGAAGAGCAGGATGGTCGCGTGTCAAGGCTGTACACGTTCATTGACCAGAAACTGTTTCAGTCCTGAATGAGGCCTTTGGCGAAGATCCTTGCCATGGTGGACTTCGGCTCTTGGACATCGGGAGATCCAACGGAGATCGACACATCGAATCTGGATAAGTCCTTGAGCAGCGACACCCGTCACCACATATTGCCCCAATTTTTCTGGCAAGAGACGAGGAACGCGCATGCCCTCGTCGGAGGGCCTGCGCTGCTTCGATGGTCTAGGGAAGCGACCGCCTCGTTTATGCGCGGGTAGGTCACAGACGTCGGAAGATTCAACGCCGCTACCGAGGCACTGAGCGCAATCGGAGGATTTCTAATTGAGCGGCTGGAGAGGACGGGTAAATGAAAACCTCAATAAGAACTCACAAAGGGCGAGTGGCGTTGGTCACAGGCGCCGGCCAAGGTATCGGCCGAGCGATCGCAGTCGCGTTAGCAGAACGAGGCGCAAAGGTGATTGCGACCGACCTCAAACCGCCGCACGAGACCGCAAGGAAGATTGGCCCCACGGCGTACGCGCTCAAACTTGATGTGACCGACGAAGAGGATTGGCGATCGGTAGCCTCGAAAAGCCGAGAACTGGGTGAGGTGGATATAGTAGTGAACAATGCGGGTTATTTCCCGAACCGCTCTATCGACGAACTGGATCTGCCGACATGGCGAAAGACGATAGCTACTAATCTCGACTCACACTTCTTAAGCGCAAAATATTTCCTGCCAACCATGAGAAAAAAGAAGTGGGGCCGCTTCGTCGGCATATCGTCAAACATGGTTGGCTTAGCCATACCTGGCATAAGCCACTATATCGCCACAAAGATGGGAATCATCGGGTTCATGAGAGGTTTGGCGAACGATGTTGCAAACGACGGCATCACCGCGAATGCGGTGTCGCCTGGGCTGACAAATACATTGGCAACGGCACCTCAATCGGAAGAGCAAAAACGCGCCACCTGGGAACAGCAGGCCATCAAGCGGATGGGGGAACCGCAGGACATTACAGGCGCGATTCTATTCTTGACGAGTGATGACGCTGCATTCATTACCGGGCAAGCAATTGTCGTAGACGGTGGTCAGTATCGCATTGGCTAAAAAATCAGCAGAACTCATCCCCCGGGGGAAGCCCGGCAAGTTGAACTATCGGTGTGGCCGCTGGGAGCTACGCGATCTTGGTGCAAGCGCTGGTCGCATGTGCTGCGCAATCTTTGCTCGAGCGCGCGCCAGTTGAGCCTTCACCGTTCCGTGTGGCACTCCCAAAAGTTGGGCTGTCTCAAAGACCGAGAGACCCATTAAGACACGCAGCTGAAATGTTCTTCGCAGAGTAGGCGACAACCGTCCAATGCATTTTTGCAAGCATGCAGAGATCTCGAAACTGCGGCACTGTTCTTCAGGGCTGGGGCGCGTGTCCGCCAGTCTCTCCCAAACGAAGTGTTTTTCCTTCACTCCCGTCCGCTCATCCAAAGGCAAATGAGTCTGGCGGGGCCGTTTGCGCAATTGCATCAGAGCACAGTTGCGGACAATCGTGGTCACCCAAGTAGTCATCTGCGACTGCCCCTTGAACTGGTCGAGATGCCGGTAAGCGGCCAACAGAGCTTCCTGCACCGCGTCCTCCGCGTCAGCCGCGTTGCCCAGAAGTCGCAAAGCGCACCGATAAAAAGACGGCAAGCGGATTGACAGAACTTCTTTCATTTCGAGAACCGCGCTCTGGTGGGCGGACACATCCATGCAGGGATCATTGATGATGGTTTGGGTTTGCATTTCACATGTCCATTCGCATCGCATGACAGCAACTTTTTCGTCGCTCGACTCGGAATCCACTAGCGGAGCAGGTTCACTCGCGCGAGATCGATGATTTCATCGCCGCGTCCATTGAGCACGGCCTTCAGCATGAAAAGACCAAAGCCCTTGGCTTGCTCGTAGGTAATCGTTGGAGGCATCGAAAGCTCCTGACGTGACACCTGAACCTCGAGTAAAGCCGGCCCGTCACAGACAGAACGTTGAACCGTGACACAAGTCCACGCCCACGGCACGAACACGCCCACGCGGCGACAGGACGTCGCTAAGAACTGCAGGTACACACGTAAGCCAAGCTGGCAAGCCGGTCAGGTGGACCTCTCCGGCTTGCCACCACGAACATCCGCGTCCCGCCATGGCCTTAGACCATTCCGCGAATGTTGTCCTTGACCAGTTCGAGCACCTGGTCTTCGCGATTGTCCATGACCATTCGAGTCATCGCCAATGCGAATCCGCGCGCTTCCTCGTAAGTTGCTTTCGGCGGAGCGGACAAGGCATTTGGATCGGTGGTCACGTCCAGCAGAGCCGGTCCGGGATGTGCAAATGCACGCTCGATTGCAGAGGCCACGTCTGCCTTTCGCTCCACTCGTTCCGCTTGGAAACCAATGGCTCTTGCGACGGCGCTGAAATCCGGGTTCTGATTTTCGGTTCCCCAGAACGGGTAACCGCCAACCATCTGTTCTAGCCGAACCATCCCCAGCGTTGAGTTGTTGAAGAGAATGATCTTGATTGGGAGTTTTTCTGACACGATAGTCAGGAGATCGCCCATCAGCATGGAGAGGCCACCATCGCCGCAAAAGGCAATGACTTGGCGGTCCGGAAATGCCATTTGCGCGCCGATGGAATCGGGCATGGCGTTAGCCATCGTCCCGTGATTGAAAGAAGTCATTACTCTTTGGCCGCGACGGAGCCGTAGGAATTGCGCGGCCCACACGACACACATCCCAGTATCCGCAATAATGATTGAATCAGGTGAGCAGAGGCGGCTAACCGCATCGCCCACGTGCTCGGGACGGATTTTCCCGTCAGATCCACCATGCTCGACATAGGCCTGCATGTGCTGCGTAGCGGTTTGGTGAGCGGCGAGTACTTCATCGAGGAACTCCCGGTCGCCGCCGCGCGATTTGATGCGTGGAAGCAACGCATCGAGCGTCTCGGCGACGTGGCCACAGAGACCCAGTTCCAGTGGGACGCGGCGCCCAAGGTGCGTGGGATCGCTATCGATCTGAACGATTTTCGGGTGCTTTGGAATGAAATCGACGTAGGGAAAATCCGTTCCCAACATGATCAAAACGTCGCATCGATCCAGTCCTTTCTGCAAACCGCCCCAACCCAGGAGGCCTGTCATTCCCACGGCGTTGGCATTGTCGGCCTCCAGCACGTCTTTGCCACGATAGGAAAATCCGATTGGGGCATTGAGTTTTTGTGAAAGCGCCAAAACCTGATCGCGGGCGCCTCGGCAGCCTTCACCTCCGAAAATCAAAGGCCGCCGCGCGGAGTTGAGGATTTGGGCAAGCGTGTCGAGACCGTCATCCGTTGGACGAATGCGCGGGGGATCGGTAGAAAATGGATGCGCGGGTAAATCGACTGCGGCAGGTTGCGCCAGCGTATCCCCGGGAATGCAAACCAGGCCAACACCGCGCTTGGTGATTGCAGACTGAATTGCGAGTCGGCTCATGGTGGCGGCCTGGACTGCGGTGTAGGCCGCCTCGCAATAATGGCTGCAGTCACGGAAGATTCTTTCGGGATGGGTTTCCTGAAAGTATTCGGTACCAAGGAAACGGGTTGGCACCTGCCCGGCAATAGCAAACACCGGCGCCCGGTTGCGATGAGAATTGTAAAGCCCTTGGATCAGATGGAGGTTGCCTGGACCGCACGATCCGGCGCACGCCGCGATCTGCCCGCTCAAAAGAGAATCCGCGCCGGCCGCGAACGCGCCAACTTCCTCATTCCGACAATGCACCCAGCGAAGTTTTCCATCGGTCCTGCGGATAGCGTCGACGATGGGATTGATGGAATCACCGACCACTCCATAGACGCGCTGAATGCCGGCGTCGATCATCATTTCCGCGACCTGATCTGCTGCTGTTCTTGCCATAAGTTCTCCTTGTTGAAAGTGAAATTCGGGAGGCAGCGAGATGAAGTACGCCGCCTCGGAGCGTTACCTTCTCAAATCCCTCAGCGTTTTTAGATCATCGACGACGTATGCCATGGAAGCCCGTATGCCCTTGCCAGAGCGGACAGGCGCCAGGTCCGAGAGTTCCTCGTCCCGGCAGACCGGAAGTGTCAGAGAACCTTCTCCCACCCATGCTTGTTCAAGCTTCACATCGCGCGGGACGTTCTGGACCAGCTCGTGAACTGCCGGCTGGTCCTGCTTATCAGCGGCAAGACGCGGACAGTGGAGGAAATTGATGACAGGCTTCTGTTTCAACAGCGCCATGTCGGTTACCGGTTCTCTCAGCGTAACAACCGCCTCGGCAAGTCTTTGTCCGGCGGATGTAAGGGATCCAGCGAACTTCGATCCCGGTGCGAGGGCGGGACCCGCCCTGCCTGTCGCAGCGTAATACCTGGTCTGAAAAACCTCGCCGAGACGCTTTGGATAGCCCTGCGTCCAACCGCGAGCCAGCGCCGCGTCGTTGTCCACGAAAATATATGGACAGTAAGCAACCGGCTTGCCTTGGTATAACGCATCTACGAGTATGAAAAACTCGCGGTACTGATAACGGGCCGGGTCAAGATATTCGTCGTCGTTCCCGCTGAACTGCCAGTCATAGAAAAGAGCGTTGGCGTGACCATTGGCAGAGCGATCAGGGTCGAGCCCGGGAGGCAACACAGCTGCCACAGCAGAGGGCTCCGACCAGAATTCGATATTGAGAAAGTCTGAAGAGTAGTACCAGGGTGGAGGCGGATTCAGGGTCGATTTGCCTTTCGGAGTAAGCGGATAATTGAAGCCTTTGAGCATTGATATCTCCCTCTTGGGCGTTCCAGCATGCCACTCCCGGAGTGAGCAAGCTCACTGCCATCGCGCGGTGCTGCTACCTGAGCCGTCGAGCGGCATGAAAGCGCAAACTGAAACCCGGATTTACGCGGCAATCGTCTCGGCATAGACCTGGGCAATCAAGTGCGGATAGGAAACGGCCAATGTCAACGACGGTGACAGGAAAGCCAAAGTCAATAGAATGACGTTGGGGTCCCGATGTTCAGTGCCAGGGGCCGAGTCTAGTCACTCGCAACCGAAACGCTCGTCTGCAGGGGCTTCCGTTCCGCTCATGCTCGTTGCCGCCTGCGAGGTTTCTCCGGAGCAGAATCAAATCTCACGAGACCCGTGGCTGGAGATACAAAAACCAGCGAATTCGAACAAGTTGCCACGTGACCGGTGTATCTTCCCTTCTCTACGTCGAATTCTCTCAACTGGAATTGCAGCAGGCCCATATCGATGACATCGCCGGCGACCCCAGAGACCTGCACTCGGTCGCCGATTCTGATTCCGCGCTTCCCAACCAAAAGGAGAGAGCCGAGAGTGGCAAGAATGACGTTTTCGAGTGCGAGTAAAAGTCCGGCGCTCAGAAGCCCAAAGTAGGTTGCGACCGACTTCAAGTCCGAGGCAAGCGCGAACACGATGACAACCGTAATGGCGAACAAAGTCAGAAATTGGTAGCTCATACTAATGAACCGTCGCCGATTTGGATCGTGAACATGCCGCAGTGTGAACCAGCGTGAAAGCCGGCCGATGGCGAGTAACAGACCAATGATCGACAAAACGACGATCGCGCCGATCAGAAGTTGTTTCCATGCCTGCCTGTGTTGGCCGGCCACTGCAATTCTCCAGGGCAGAAGGTGTGACTCGTACTCTGCGAGCAAGACCTTTTGTTTATCGAGCGCGACGATGACAGGAGATAACTCCTTCAGTTCGAGGGCAAGGGCATCGAGGTGCGACTTTTGTTCTTCCAAGGACAAAAGATCGCTGGTCCGCGAATTGCTTATGGCCACACTCTGAATGAGGTGAGCGATGAAACCGGACATTGGGATTCGCAGATTGTTCGCGGATAGCGTCAGACACCGGAACTCTGGACAAACTCGACCAGATCATTGACGCCCTGCGCGACTGCGTCCACGAGTTGCAATCGAGTTTGAGCGTCTTCTTCAGCCGCTTTTAATTTCCTGCGATCCGCCCCCTTGGCTCTTTTCACCCTTTTGTCGAGGTTCTTGATCTCCGCGATTGTTTGCTGGCTCAGTTGATCATTTCGGTTTCTTTAACTCGATAAAGTGCGCAAGATCAGCAGAAGGAGGATCTGAAGGTGGCGTTCCGCCATGCAAAGAAGCGGCACTCGTTTCGAGCATGGCATGCGCCTTCGCGAACTTGAAGGAGGTAGCCAATGACTTCTGAGTTCGAGGGGAGCTGATATGTACTTGGCGGGATCCCGGCGGAGAGTCCGCCGGCCATCACGGCTGCGACAATCGCGCAACAGGCAACTGCCTGCGCACCTTGGTTCAAAGACCTTCGTTGCGGCTTGAGCGCCATTTAGCGTGTCATTCAATTTGACAGAAGCGTCATTGTCCGTGACATCAGAACGACTATCGCTTTCCAACTCATGCTGGTCGACGAAAGTACGGTGTCCGTGTGCCATGTAAAGCAGTTATCTTGCCAACTGCTACGACGATCTCGCTTGCGCTCAATTCGCAGGAGAGAAATACGATCCCAATGCCCTGCCTCATTGCGGTGATGATTGTGGCAGGCTGCATGCAAGCACCTGAGTGTGAATGGCACAGGCGCAAATCAGGATTGTGCATTCAAATCGTTAGAGAACGGACTGGGAGTCACAGTGACGCGGGTTGCAATTCCTTCAAACAGCAATCTCAAGATCTCAGTAGATCAACTGGGAAAGGAAGCCGTGGTCCGGCTGGCCGGCCGAGTCGATGTCGACTCTTCCCCTGATCTTCGCGATCGCCTGCGGACTCTTTTGTCGGAAAAAAGATTGCCTCAGACCATCATCGTCGACTTAGCCGGCGTTTCCTACATCGAGACGTCCGGGGTCGCCACCTTGATTGAAGCTCTGAGAGCCGCCCGCCATCACCAGATCGGCTTCCGCTTGCAGGGGCTTAGTGGTGCTACGCTCCGGCTGTTCGAGGTCACCGGAGTGCTGGCCATGTTCGATGCGAGCGGTTCGGGAGAAAAGGTGTCTTGATGGCGAATATTCTCGAAAATGTTGGCGAAAGCACGATCGAACATCTTGACTACGTTGGGAGTCTGAACATTCAGTGGTGGGCTACGCTGCGGGCGATGGGGCAGGCGCTGCCGTTTGTGGGCAATCGTTATCGCTGGCAAGCAACCGTGAGGCAAATGTTGGAAATCGGCGTGGACGCAATGCCTATGGTGTCGTTGATGTCGATCTGCACGGGATTCATTCTGGCCATGCAGGGGGCCTCGGAACTGCGCCGTTTTGGAGCGTTGCATTATGTCATTGAGTTGGTCGCGGTTGGCTTCACCCGTGAACTCGGTCCGCTGCTCACCGCGATTGCGGTGAGTGGGCGCTCGGGGTCGGCGTTCGCGGCTGAGATCGGGACGATGAAAGTGACTGAGGAACTCGATTCCCTCCGCGTCATGGCGCTCGAGCCGGTAGAGTTTGTCCTCGCGCCCAAGTATCTGGCCGCTTTGATTTCCGTTCCTTGCCTCAGCATCATTGCGAATCTCTTCGGCATATTGGCCGGTGGGCTATTCATGTTCTTCAGCACTCGCCTGTTGCCACTGCTGTACACCCATTATGTGTTCACTACCATTACTTTGCGCGACGTAATCACGGGACTCATCAAGAGCGTGGTGTTCGCAACCATCATCGCTCACGTCGGATGCCTGGAAGGATTCCGTGTCCACGGAGGCCCCGATTCTGTGGGCCGCTCCACCACCAGTGCGGTGGTGAAGTCGACTTTCCTCGTCATCGTTGCCGACGCGGTGTTTACCGCGATTTTTTATTTCACGGTGAAATCCTGATGCCCATCATCTCCGTCCGCGATCTTGTGGTTGAGTACGACGGCCGCCGCGTGCTGAATGAGCTGAATCTCGACATCGAACACGGCGAAACGATGGTGTTGCTGGGTGGAAGCGGTTCCGGGAAAAGCACCTTATTGCGCCAGATCATCGGGCTGGAGCGCCCTAAGTCGGGTAGCGTTCACGTGAAGGGAACGGATATTACCCGCTGCTCAAAATCCGAGCTCAAAAAGGTGCTGCTCTCGATTGGTGTGGCTTTCCAAAGCGCGGCGTTATTCAATTCGTTGACGGTGGAAGAAAACGTCGCCTTACCATTGCGTGAACATACGCGGCTCGCACCCTCAATCGTCGACCTTATGGTCTGGATGAAGCTGGCCGGGGTTGGTCTGGCCGACTTTGGCAAGCTGCTCCCTCAGGAACTCTCCGGCGGGATGAAGAAGCGTGCGGCCGTGGCGCGGGCGCTTGCGCTCGGCCCGGAGATTCTTGTGCTCGATGAGCCATCGGCCGGGCTTGATCCCATTGTTGCCGCGGAGCTCGATGAACTGATCTTGCTGGTCAAGGAAGCCATGCAGATGACGGTCATCGTGGTTACCCACGAACTGCCGAGCGCATTCCGCATCGCAGACCGGATCGCCATGCTCTATCAGGGCTCATTCAGTTCAATCGGCACGAAGGACGAGATCAAGGCGAGCCAGAATCCGCGTGTGCGGCAGTTCCTCGATCGCATACCCGAAGACATCGCAAAGATGCCCGGCGTAACGGCTTATTTCGAAAAGTACATGCAGTCCGAGGAGGCCTACCAGTGACTACGGAAGCAAAAGTAGGAGCGTTCGTCCTGGGATGCTTCTCGGTCCTGGCATTTACGCTGATCTACCTGATCAATGCGCAGCTTGGCGTACACACCGTTCCATATCGCACGTATCTCCGTTACGCCGGCGGGCTGGAAGCGGGGGCGTCTGTGTTGTTCGGCGGAATCAACGTGGGAAAGGTGACGGCGGTACGGCCCGCCGCCTCCGACCCTACCAGGATTGAAATTCTGCTGGACGTGAAGGACAACACTCCGTTGAACGAAAAGTCCGTGGCCAAGCTGGGGCTGATCAGCGTGATGAGCCCCGCGGCATTATCCATCACCACCGGCAGCAACGATGCGAAGCGTCTACCTCCAGAGTCCACGATTCCATCACAGGAGGCTGCGAGCCTTGACGAGATTACCGCCAAGATGTCGGTCGTTGCAGACAACGCTAACGGATTGATCACCGAGGTGCGAGGCGACTTGCAAGGAATCAACGTAGATGCACGGACGCTGCTGGCAAACCTGAATAGTGTGACTGGCCAAACGAATCAACGAAAGATACGAGAGGTGCTCGATAACGTCGACGCAATGCTTGCGACGGAGCGGCCCAAGATTGATCGCCTTACCGATCAGTTGAATACGCTGAGCCAACACGCCGACGAAACCATCCAAAACGTGAATGGTACCGTCACCGAGATCCGCGAGCCCATCCGCAAAGATGTAGTGGAACTGCAGAATACTTTGCTCCAGGCCAAGCAATTGCTGGCCGACATGCAGGTGCTCGTGAGAGCAAACGATGACAAGATTGACGACACAATCGAAAACCTGCGGACGGCGACCGAAAACCTGGATGACTTGACCAATTCGGTGAAACAGCGTCCGTGGAGCCTGATTCGGATCAAACAGCCCGAAGATAGGAAGGTGCCGAAATGATGCGATCGAGTGAAGGAACAAGGGTTGTCGCCCGTTTTGGCGCGCGCCGCCGTCGGATGAGTATGAGAAAAACTGTGATCATGTTTGTTTTCTCACTGTCAGCTCTCATGATCCTGGCGAGCTGCGGAAAAGCGAGATATCCAAACTACTACACCCTCAACCTGCCTGCGCCGCCGGATCCGCCTGCTCCGGCGAACGCGCATGCCACTCTCGCAGTCCGTGAATTCCGCGCGCCCACCTACCTGCGTCAGGGAGCAATTATCTATAAAACATCTCCGGAACAGATCGGCTTCTATGCGTACGATCGCTGGGCGATGGACCCTCGTGATTTTGTCACGAACTCGATCGTCGACCGCGTGCGTGCCAGCGGAGTCTTTGCCCGTGTGCAGGGCTACAACGGAAGCCGTGATGTCGACTACGTGCTCAGCGGACGTCTGGAGAAACTCGAGGAACTCGACTACCAGGGCGGCGTGAAAGTCCAGGTTGCCATCTCCGCCGAGATGATCAGCATCGCCACCGGAGCGACTGTCTGGAGCAACGCGGTGTCGGAGATTGGAGACGTCAACAAGCGCGATGTGCCAGCGGTGGTCTCGGAAATGAACCGCACGATGCAACGAGCGATTGAAAAACTAGTAACTCCGTTGTCCGCGGGCTGGGCAGCCGGGTCGCTCAGCGCTCAGAAACCCTAGACATAAGGGGATCGCTGACGCAACCTGGATTCGATGCTGCGCATGCACCGGCTCACAAACTACGCCTTCGGTTCCCACTTGGTTGACTGGGTCGCGTTAGCGGCCGCAACTGTACTTGTCCTCGCTGTACGCATCGGTAGACGAAGATTCAGCGTCTGGCTGCGCTGGTGGCCGCCAGCTGGTCCGCGTGTTTTCGGATTCCGCTAAGATTGGGCGTCCGCCGACAACTGGGCCTCATTTCCGATCAGCCGCGTCGCAATGGCAAACAGCGCACTTACGGAAATTCCACACATCAGGACACCCATGATCGCCTCTACCGGCCCAAGCAGGCGCCAGACTGGCGGAAGGACAACATCGCCGTACCCCACGGTGGAGTAGCTGGTCGCCGAGAAATAGAAGCAGGGTTCCCACGACCGGAAGCATCGCACGCGATAAAAAGCTGCCCACAGCAGGATCTGCAGGAGGTGCAAGAGAATCGTCATGCTCGCGAACCGAATCATGAGCACGGCAGTATGCCAGAGGCTTTGTGTCTTGATCCCACGCGCAAAATAAGCTCGCATCCAATGGATGAGGACCGCCATTCCTGCACACTCTATGGCGAGCGTCAGGGTGCTGAGGATGGTGGCCGCAAGAGCTTGGCTGAGAAATTCCACAGGTCTCGGCAGTTAGCCCCCGGAATGGTGTCAACTACTGATTAATCAGCGGCACTTGTATCAGCTGCACGTCGATCGCGAGACCCAGCCGCCAGTCGAGCTGATAGAACAACGCGGTTTCCCTGCCTGAAAGCACTTTGCGGAACGCAGGCACGTATTTCAATCGCAGCTGCATAATTGATTGTTCTACCTCGGCACGTTGGCGGATGTAATTTTCGGCTTGCTCACCCGTCATGGTGCTGTAGTTGTTGGCATAGCCCTTCAGCAGCGCAAGTTTCACGTCGTAGATCTTGGAGAGTTCGACCGCGTATTGATCGTAGACCGGCCAAAACTTCTCGGCCTCAGCGTCGCTCAACCCCATATTCTCAGCGATGATCTGCTTCTTTTGGGATCTTATATCTTTGCGCAGAAGGTTAACGAAGTCGTCGGGACTCGCTTGAGACGGGTCGTTTGAGGCCGAGGCCGTGACCGCATCCTTTTTAGCCGACATCGAATTCTGGGCCAAGGCGGAACTTGCCGACGCGAACACGACCAACGTCAGAGTGATTACAAGCAATTTCTTGTAGTGCATGGGCCTCCTTTCATGTAGGGCGAAACGGAGTTGGGCGGGAATGGCGCGCCGCAGTTTCCAACACAAGGCTCTTCAGCAAGTACGGTTCCAATCGAGCAGCACCATCTCGAGCAGTACCATCGACCTCTTAAGCGGCGCAAAGCCGCACTTGTCCCCTAGCCATTTACTGCGCTTGATCGTAATTTCGAGAAGCGCGCTCCGGGGCCAGTGTCCTTCGCGCCAAACGGTGTCAAGTGTCACGTGTCACGTGACATGGCGGGTCATCGAACTAAAGGGACGACCAGCCTCTTCAAGGAAAACACGCGAATTTGTTCCGATTGCGAGCCCAAGCCTGCGATTGCGTCCCTTAATCTTCGTCGTCGTGAGTGGAACCGCAGTTGCTCCAACCGAATCATTGGGAACTCTGGAGCTTCGAGATCTCTGCATGCTCAAGGAGCAACTTTAATGTCCACGTCGCCAATGTCCGCCGGATCCCCGGTGCCGACCCCGAAACCGCTGCCGCCCAAGACCGATACCGATGAGGCAGTTCCCCCCCGAGGCGCGAGGTGGAAGAAATATGTAGTACCGATTTTTGTGGTGCTTCTCGCTCTGGCAGTCCTGATCACCATCACGCGTAATTGGAATGCGTGGGAAGGCGGCAAGGTCGAGCAGGTCACCGATGATGCTTACGTTCGCGGCGACCTTACTCCGCTCAGTACCAAGGTGGCGGGCATCGTGCGCGCAGTCGACGTGGCGGACTACCAGCAAGTACATAAAGGCGATCTCCTCGTCGAATTGCAGGATGATGACTATCGGGCGCAGGTGGATCAGGCCAAAGCGGCAGTTGAGGCGGCGCGTGCCGGCATTGAGGAGAATGTTCGTCAGCGCCAGTTGCAGGATACGCGCATCGCGAAAGCGCTGGCAGGCATCGATCAGGCAAAGGCACAGATTGCAGCCGCCGAGGCCGGCAAGGCAGCTGTGCAGGCTCAGTTGATTCGTGCTCGCTCGGAACGCAAACGCCAGGAAGCGTTGTATCAGACTCACTCGACGACTGAGCAGAACCTCGAGGCCGCTGTCGCCGCCGAAGGAAACCTCGCCGCCCAGTTTGCCAGCCGTGACGCCGATCTCAATCAGGCGCAAACCATGCTGCGCAGTAGTGAACTCGCTGCCGAGGCCGAGCGACGCAGCAAAGTCGTTCTCGAATCCCAGGAGGCGCAACTTCAAGCCGACCTGCACGCCAAGCAAGCAAGCCTTGTTGCAGTCCAGGTGAACCTCGGCTACACCAAAATCCACGCTCCAGACGACGGCAATGTGGGCGAACGGCAAGTTCGGCCAGGGCAACTCGTCTCCCCCGGCACGCAGGTCATCTCCTTTGTTGCCCTCACAAAGTGGGTCGCAGCGAACTATCGCGAAACCCAGTTGACCAACGTGAAGATTGGAGACGCTGCCGAGCTACGTATCGACGAATATCCCGGACAACTCATTCGCGGCAAAGTGGTCGAGATCGCGCCAGCCAGTGGATCGCAATTCGCTCTGTTGCCGCCCGACAACGCCACCGGCAATTTCACGAAAGTCGTGCAGCGTATTCCCGTCAAGATCGCGCTGGACGATCCCGCGTTCGCGGCGACGCTGCGTCCCGGACTTTCTGTGGTAGCAACTGTACGCACCAGACGATAACCGGAAATCTATGGCAGCTTCGACCATCACAATTCCCCCCTCTGCGCTAGAGATCGCGCGTGCGGCCGCCGCGGCTATGCCGTCTGAAGTATCGACGCGCCCCCTTCTCGGTATCCTGGGAGTCGTCACTGGCGCCGGAGTCGTCACGCTTGCCGGCCGCATGCTCAGTCTCGGCCTTGCCGATTTAAAGGGACACACTGGCATAAGCTTCGACAATGGCGCCTGGCTCGACAGCGCCTTCAACGCATCGCTCATGTTTATCGGCCCGTTCACTGTCTACCTCGGAGGGCTGCTCGGGCCGCGGCGCGTGCTACTGTTTGCGGCAGGACTTTTCACCGTAACTTCTCTCTTTCTCCCGCTCATTCATAGCTACAGCCTTCTCGTTGCTGCGCTGATCGTCGCCGGGCTGACCTCAGGCACTTTCTATCCGCTCACACTAACGTTCGCCCTTCGCAACATTCCGTTGCGATACCTTCCTTTCACCATTGCCCTCTACGCGACCTTTGTGGACGGGGCGGTGAACATCGCGCCTTCTCTATACGGTTGGTACAGGGACAACCTATCGTGGCAGTGGATGTTCTGGAACTCTGCTGTGATTGCGCCGGTGATGATGATATGCATCTACTTCGGCATTCCGCCGCAGCCGCCACGCAAGAAGGGTGGCCCTGCCCCCAGCTTCGTTGGGTTCCTTTACCTCAGCGCGGGATTGGGCCTGATTTTTGCTGCTCTTCAGCAAGGCCAGCGGCTGGATTGGTGGCGCTCCGGCGTGTTCAATGCCTGCTTTTGGTCTGGATCTTTTTTTCTCCTGTGTGCGCTAGTTCGGAGACTACGCGCTCCTAATCCCCTGGTGGCGCTACCTTACCTGTTGAAGTGGAACACCGTTCTGCTTGGCTGCCTGCTCTTCTGGTTCCGCTTCACGCTTTGTACAACGATCATCCTCATTCCGCAATCGTTAGCCGTCCGCGGTTTCGAGGCTGACCAGATTGGGCCCGCGATCATCTGGAGCGCTTTTCCCCTTATACCCATCGCGTTTGTCGCTGCGCTTCTGCTGTTACGCAAACATGACCCCAGGTTGCTCTTCGCAATCGGCCTGGCTTGTACCGCATTCGCTGCCTGGATGTGCTCGCAGTACACCACCGCGTGGGCGGCGGAGAACTTCTACCGCACGGAATTGCTCGTCGGCGTCGGACAAGCTTTTTCGTTCATCGGCCTGGTCGGCTGCATTGTGTTGCAGGCGATCTTTGCGGGGGCTTTGGCCAAAGCTGAGTGGGTCCTGACCTTTTCGGCCTTCTTTCACGTTGTTCGCATATTCGGCGGCACAGCCGGCGCCATCTACATGGGGCATTTCATCGCTCAGAGGGAGAAGCTGCACTCGAACCTCTTGGGACTTCACGTCAGCGGTGGCAACTGGATCACCGATCAGAACATTCGTGCCATGACGGCGGGCCTCTACGCCAAATCCTCCGGCATTGCTTCCGCGAGTGCGCGCGCCATTGATCTGATTGGAGCCCGGCTGCGGCTCCAAGCGTACAGTTTGAGCCTGATCGATGGATTTCTGCTGATCGCCTGGAGTTGCTTTTGCGCCTTGATCCTTGTCGCTTTGCTGCGCAAATCACCTTTGAACTACGGCGATCTCAGCGCTATGCAACAGATTCCCGGCGCTGGGAAGGGGTCGAATCAATGAGACTAAATGTGGCATTATTCGTGTTAGCGGGGACGGCCTTTTCCGTTTGCATTGCGGCGGCCCAGGAAACAAGCAATACGGCGCCGCCTCGGCGCCAGATTACACTGCAGGAAGCCGTTCAGTTGGCGCTCACGCACAACCACGATGTTCGCATCGCCGGCTACGCGGTCGAGGAAAAACAGCATGCGAAGCAGGTCGCGAAGAGCTCGTATTTTCCATCGATCCGAAATGACAGCAGCTTTCTTCACGCGACGGACACTGAGTTGATTCAGATCAAGGCCGGCAGTCTCGGCGTCGCCGGGGGAACGCAGATTCCGCCTGTAGATGCGATCATCAGCCAGGGTGGCAAAAACTTTATAACTAGCGGAACCCAGATCACGCAGCCCTTAACGACTCTGCTCAAGATCAGGCAGGCAAACGATCTGGCCCAGGCCGAGTTAAAAGTCTCGCGTGAGAAGGCGCAGCTTACTGGAAACGACGTAGCGCTAGCAGTCCATCAGGTCTACTACCAGATCCTGATCACTCAGGCGCACCGTAGCGCCACCGAAGCGCGGATAAAGGCCTCTGAAGCCCTTCAAAGCGAGCGCGTCGAGCAAGTAAAATTCGGCAGCACACTCGAACAGGAGTCGATCGACAGCCGCGCACAGTTACTGCAAGCCCAGCAGGAAATACTGACCACCGATCTTCAGTTATCAGATCTGAAGTTAAAGCTCAATGACTTGATCGGCCTGCCACTGAACACCGCTCTGGACCTGGATCCTGCTGTTACCGGATTTCAGCAGACTTGCCGCCGCGAGGAATGTGTTACGGCTGCCGAGGCATCACAACCGGAAATCCTTGCTGCTCGAGCCCAGGTGGAAGAAGCGGAGGCCGCCGTCCGTTTGGCTAGAACTGATATGTGGGTTCCCGATGTTGAGGCCTTTGGCCGTTACAGCTACCAGGAAAATGTCCCCTTCCTGGCACGAAACTTTGGGACCTTTGGTGTTCATTTCGGCTACGATTTGTTCGACAGTGGGCGTAAGCACGGCTTACTGCGTGAACGTCAGGCGCAGTTGTCCCAAGCGAAGGAGAACCTGGCGAAGTTGACGGATGCGGTCGAGCTGTCAGTCGAGACGGCGTACAACAAGCTGGAGAGGACGCGGCAGATGTTGAAGGTGTCGGAAGAAGTGCTGGCTCTGCGCACTGAGTCGAACCGCGTGCGTCAGCAGGAGTTAATACGGGGGGCTGCGCTGAACTCGCAGGCGGATACCGCAACGGCTCAGGAGTACGATGCCAAGGCGCTCCTACTGCAATCACAGATGGACTACTTGCAAGCCCATGACGAACTCCTGGATGCGATGGGCAGCAGGCCCTGATAAGTCATTTTCATCGCACGTAGAGGAAGCCTTATTCAAGTGTGGGGAACGATTCCTGGAGAACCGGAGCGCTTCGGGACGCAATCGCAAAGCGAAGCGGGCCGACGCCATAGGTCTCAGAATGGAGGGTGCCTCGCAGCATTTTGAGCAACAGCTGATGATCGAATGGTTTTGCCAGGAGCTCGACTGCACCCTCTTTCATGGCTTGAGCCCGTATCTCGGCATCCTCAAACGTAGTAATGAAGATGATGGGAACGTTGCATTCCTCTTGCCTCAGCCTGGCCTGCAACTCCAGACCCGACATCTTCGGCATGCGGATGTCAACGATCAAGCACGCGGCTCTGTAATGCAAACCGGATTCGAGGAACGCTTTTGCTGATCCGAAGCATTGTGCCTCAAACCCCCCCGATTCGATTAGGTCGGCCAGAGACTCCTGCATCGACTCATTGTCATCGATGATGGCAACCACTTTGGACGTATGGCGCGAGGCTTGCGAACCGCAGATCGTTTGGATAATCACCCTATACTCTTATGACGCATGAGCGCGGAAAACACATCACGAGATTGGAGGTTTTTCCGATACCACTAATTGGTAGGTAGAAGGTTCCACTTTTTGGCTGTCGGCCTCGTCTGTTCACCCATCGTGTGTTGTTGCGTGTGGCAACGAACCCGGGATGACGAAGATGCGAAGGGCATTGTTCAGGTCCACCGAGGACAAGGCGCTTCAGAGCAAATTGGATCGAAACCAAAGAATGGTTTTGACGCTCTCACTCGTCCGGTCGGGGAGAACCGACGAAGCGGAACGGCTCGCAGACGAAGCCAGCCGGAAGCACCAATGGACGCTATTGTGCATTATGTTGTTCCCCCAGTGCGCGGGCCGCGGTCAAGTTGCCGAAGCACGATCCCGGCCCCGCCATCGATCTACTGAGCGGGACCGTCCAGTCAGGCGACGGCCGATCGGCAGCAGGCGAGTTCCAAAAGCTGATCGACAATCCCGGTCTGTGCTGGGGATACATCACCGGCCCACTGGCCCGGCTTCAACTCGGTCGGGCAGAGGGGCTGATGGGCGACAACGCACCCACCCTTGAATCCTACGAAGGGTTCCTTAACATTTGGAAAGATGCCGACCCCGATCTTCCCGTCTATCGACCAGCCAAAGCCGAGTACGCCCCCCCAAATATAGATAACCAAACTCGAGGACTACTGCACCTCAGTCGGCAAGGTGAAATGAAAGGTTGCACCTCGTCCGTCGTTGGCTGTCGCCCACAACCGGCCACCATGCGACTCCACAATGTTACGACTGATGGCTAAGCCCATGCCGCTGCCTCGCGGCTTGGTCGTGAAGAACGCAGAAAAGATCTGATCAACATTCCCATCTGGTAGTCCCGGGCCTGTATCACTGACCGAGAACAGCAGTTGACCATCCTGCCGCTGCGACTTCACCGTAAGCTCTCCGCCCTCGTCCCGCATGACTTCGATGGCATTGAGCATGAGGTTCATGAAGACCTGCTGCAGTTGCACGCGGTCTGCTTTGACTTCAGGCAGTTCGGCAGCAAGTTGGGGTCGCATGGCAATGGAGTATCGGATAGCCTCGCCCTGGAGCAATTCGAACATTTCGTGGACGATTTCGTTCACGTCGATCAGTTCACTTTGTGGAGGAGACTTCCTATACAGCGACCGGATATGGTCGATGATCTCAGCCGCACGATTCCCATATTTATCGACTTTGGCTGCTGCCGCACGGGCTCGATCAAGATTGGGAGGTTCGTGCGCCAGCCATTCGATGCAGCTGTTGGCACTGGTCATTGCGGCCGCGATGGGCTGCTTGATCTCGTGCGCCAGCGACGCGGCCATTTCTCCCAACATGCTTACGCGATTAGTGTGCGCGAGCTCGGTCTCTAAATGACGTATGCGCTCCCTCTCTTGTTCAAGCAGCTCCTGCTCGGTAACGTCCATCGCAGTCCCCACGAACCCTTGGAAAGTGACCCCTTCGGTCACCGGAACACCCACACAGCGAACGTGACGAATCGCTCCATCAGGCCGCACAATTCGTTTTGTAAAGTCGAAAGCAAGACGGTCATCCAGCATCTTCGCGATGTGTTGTTTCATGAACGCGTGATCTCCCGGGTGTACAAGAGCCAAATATTCTTCTACCGTTGGCGGCTTGCCACTCGGTTCAAGACCATGGACGCGAAACAACTCGGAGGACCAGAATTCGAATCCATCGGCGTTGAAGGCCCAACTTCCCATGTGGGCAAGGCGCTGCCCCTCCGCGAGATACAATTGGCTTTGTTGAAGCGCTTCCTCGGCACGCTTGCTATCTTCAATGTCCGTGAGGGTTCCGTACCATCTGACAATTTTTCCATGCTGGTCCCTAAGTGGTACACCACGCACCAGAAACCAGCGATATCCCCCGTCAGCGGCGCGACGGAAGCGTGCCTGATCTTCGAAAAGCTGACCGGTCGCAACGGACATGCGCCAATTCTCGGAATGGCGCACAAGATCTTCGGGATGGACTGCACGCTGCCAACCTGCGCCTGAACTCTGCTCGACAGAAAGCCCGGTATATTCGGTCCATCGTTTATTTACAAATGTGCTGGAGCCGTCAGACAACGCAGTGAAAGTCATCGCCGGAATGGTTTCCACAACGTCCCGCAAACGCTTTTCCTGATCCGTAAGCTGACGAGTGCGCCAGCGATAGAGTGCCCAGAGCAGGCCAATGAAGGCTGCAAAGCACGACAAACGGAACCAGTAAGTTTGGTAGTAGGCTGGGGCGACGGAGAAATCGAGGGACGCGCCGGCTTCGTTCCACAAGCCGCTGTTATTGCAAGCCTTCACGCGGAAGGTGTAATTGCGCGGAGGAAGGTTGCTGTAGAACGCTTGCCGGCGAGTGCCAGCCTCCTGCCAATCTCGATCCCAGCCTTCAAGCTTGTAGCGAAATGATATTTTCTCGGGCGCGACAAAGCTGAGGGCTGTGTAGTCGATCTCTAGCTCGCGCACCAGCGGGGGCAGGTGGGACTTCGATTGCGCCTCGCTCGACAAAGTTTTCCTATACTCTTTGCGGTCAGCGCTGACTTTTTCGATATGCACCGGTGGTGGGAGCTTGTTGAAGGGAATCTGGTGCGGGTCGACGACGCTGATTCCGTCGGGACTCATGAACCACAGTTTCCCATCTCTTGACTTGGCGACGCGCGGCGTATAGTCGCCAACCACAGCGAGAGTCCTTAGCCCGTCCGAATTATCGAAAACTGTAGTGCGGATCGTGCCAGGGGTCTTGTCCGCAGCACTAGCCCACGTGTCCAACTCGGAGCGCGCAACCCGCACCAACCCGCAGGGCATCATGAGCCAGACCGATTGGGCGTCGTCTTCCATCGTCCACTGAACCGCATCGCAAGGCAATCCGCTCTTGCTCGTCAACGTGGCGATGCGGCCGTTTTTCAATCGCGTGAGTCCGCCCTCAGTCGCGATCCAAAGTGCGCCTTCACTGTCGAATCGGAGCTGATTGACAGCCCCCTTTCCTAGTCCATCGGTGGCCGAGTAGGACGAGCGGACCTGGCCATCACGAAACCAGGCGATGCCACCTCGCGAAAATCCGAGCCACAGGCCGCCATGCAAAGGATCCGTCGCAAGAACAACCGCAGGATCCTTGCGTCCAAATGTGGCCCATGGAATAGGTGGGAACACATTATCCTGCGACAATCGTAAGAGGCCTTCGCGGTTGGCGATCCACAGATTTGCCGAGGCGTCCATGGTGATGGAACCCACCAATCCACCAGGAGCAGACGTACGAATAAACCGGTCATTCTCCAGGTAACCGATCCCGTTCAGCGTGGAGACCCAGATTCGCCCGCGAGAGTCCTGAAAGAGGGATCCGACTCCCTCGTCCGGTAATCCGTTGCCGACGGCCTTTTGTTTGCTCTCCGTGGTCCTATGCTGGCGATACACTGTAACCCGGCTATGACTCAGCCGGTTCAGCCCATCAAGAGTAGCAAACCAAATGCTTCCGTCCTTGGCCGCCAACAGGCCTCCCCAGGGAATATCGGATAAACCTTGTTTCCTGGAATACGTCACCACGGGAAGCTCGTGAAAACGGTCGAGCCCATTGATAGTGGCGACCCAAATATTTCCCTCACGATCCTCAAACAAATCGTAAATGTCGTCGCCGGATAGGCCGTCCGCTTCTGAAAACACATCGGTCCGTCCCTGGTGTATATGCACAATACCCCGGCCCGCAGGACACACCCACAGACCGCCGTCGTGGTCGCGGAGCATTTCCAGTCGACGGAACCCGCGCCTCGCAGTGGGGAACCGATATACTGCCTCCGCTTTCCCATCAGCCAGCCGCATGACCGCGCCGGTTGTTGCGATCAAGAGAGCGCCATCCTCGCCGTCCGCCATGCCCTCCCTTCTTCCGTTCAGCAGTCTTGGCACGGCGTAGAATTGCGGCGGTCCGGGTCTCCATCGCCACACCCCTGTCTCCAATTCGACCCAGAGGTTCCCCTTGCCGTCCTTATGCAGGCCGAAAACGCCGCGGTCAACACCGCCCATCTCCGGGTGGCACCGGACACTGCCGCTGCGAATTTCGCAGAGTTTTCCATCGCCCGGCCCACTTGTGCCGGCCCATATCGAGCCCTCATCGTCTTCAACCAGGGCAAAGATATGCAATCCAGCCAGCTCCTCGTACTGCGTTAGCGTGCCGTTTTTCCAGCTTACTAGCCCAGTCCATGTGCCGATCCAAAGAGCCCCATCGCGCGCCGCGACCAGTGTCGAGATGGTGGTGGAGGGGAGTTGCTGATCTGGCGGTGGCTGCCAGAGGACGTTTCGGACGCCATCGAAGCGATACAAGCCGAACGCTGTCCCAAGCCAGAGGTACCCGTCGGCTGTCTGGGCGATTGAGAGAATGGAGCCATTGGCAAAGCCATCCCGGATCTTCCAGGCCGTATGCGCGTACTGGCTGACGTCTAGCGCCGGGTTCAGCGCGAACGCACAAGTTCTCGCTATCAGCATGCCGGCCAGCATCGCGCCCGCCAATTTGCCGTGAAAGATGTGCAAAATCGCGCCCGGCGCAGGTCTCAACCCAACAGCCGGCCCTCCAATACGCTCATACTATCCGACGCGGACTGATTCAAGGAGCCAGGCATCGGTCCTCGCTTTTTCCGGCGCATGTCTACCAGATCAGCTTCAGTCCAAACTGTATCTGGCGTGATGTAGTCGTGGTGGAGCTGAGGACCCCCGCCGAAGAAATTGGGGCTCCATTGGCTCCAAACAAGCTGGTATTGTTCGTCGGGACCACCGGCGACGCAAAATTCGTGTGATTCAAGACGTTGAAGAACTCTGCTCGGAATTGCGCATGAAACTTCTCCGAGACGCCGATGTTGCGAAATAACGATTCATCCAGATTGACAATGCCAGGACCGACCAGAATATTGCGCCCCGCGTCCCCAAAACGCGTGCTCGGGTTGGGAAAAGCAAAACACTGCGTTTTGATGTAATCAAGCGGATTTCCCGGATTCACACGAGAGCCGCTGCATACCGGTCCGGTCAGCACATCCGGCCGGTCGAACTGATCGCCCTTCATTCCTAACGGGTCTCCGGTGATTATCGGGGTAAACGGCTCGCCGGACGCGATGTGTAGAATCCCACCCCATTGCCAACCGTTTAATCCCCATTCCAGCGCTCGTGCTTTGACTTTGGGACTCGGGACTTCCCAGATGTAGTTAACCGAGAGGGTTTGACGTATGTCGAAGTCGGCGAGTCCACGCCCATTTCTTTCGTCGAACCAAAGCGTGGGGACGCTGTTCGCGAAGGTACCTGGGTTGCTGTTCGCCGATTCGGAACCCGCGTCAATAATTTCGCCCCACGCGTATGACACCCCGGCTTGCAGACCGTGGTTGAGTTGGCGAGTTGCCTGTACCTCAAGGGCGTGGAAAATGGAATCGGAGTTCCACAGAGTGCCAGAGATCTGGCCTACGTTCGGGTTGAGAGGAGTTCCATTTACCGGCCATACGTAGCCCTGCGGCGTCAACGTTGGAAGGACCATGTCGAAATTGTTCGTGAAGTAAGGAAGATGAACGCCGCGCGACCCCGTGTAGCCCACCTGCAGCACCGTATCCCGAGCAATGCTTTGCTGAATGTTGAAGTTCCACTCCATGTCATAGCTGCGTGGTGGATTCGGCTGAATATACGCGTAACGAAGGGTGGGCGCCGCTAATAGCTGAAACGCCTCTTTCGGAAACGACCGTTGCGGCAGCGTCGTCGCGTCACCCAACTCGAAAAACGGAGCCGACAACAGGCTCGTCGCCGCAAACAAATATGGGAGAGGTAAATTATCGAATATTCCGAATCCACTGCGGATGGATGTCTTACCGTTACCTAGCGGATCCCACGCAAAGCCCACCCTCGGTTCAAAATCGAGCTTCGTCGGATTCGAGAAGAAGGGATCTCCGAGGTGTGGGGTTGTTGAAGTCAACGATGGCAGATTCGAAAGTTTCCCATGTGCTTCGTTCGGGACGGCTGCTGCTTCATAACGCAGTCCCAGATTGAAGGTCAAATTGGGCCGCGCTCTCCAGTCATCCATAACGTATCCCGCATAAATACACTGGCGGAGGGCGCGCGGTGTGATTCCGCTTCCGATGGGAGCGTTGAACGACGTTGGCTGGTCCTGCAGGAAATCGGAAAGTGATCCGAACACGAACTGGCCTAGCGGGCTGGTTTTGCCCAATTCGTTGTCCCGGATGTTCTCAAAAGCAAAACCAAACTTCAGGGAGTGAGTTCCTAACGTCGCGAACGCATCATCGTAGAACTGATACGAGTTGTAATGAAAATCAAACTCCCCGACGGCGCCAAAGCCCCCTGGAAACGTCGAGAGTTCCGAGTTCGTTATAACTCCCACGGGTTGGCCAGGCAAAAAGCCGAGCGACGTGTCCGCCGCTACAGGGTTAATCGCCTTTAAACTCTTTGCCGCTTGCGAGACTACACGGCTGAAACCGAATCGTGCCGTGTTGGCCATTTGGGCACCGAATGAGTGCGTTTCCTCGAGAACGGCGGCTTGACGGCGGGAGAGAGTCCCGATGATGTTGTTATTGAAGGAATCCGGTCCCTCCGTTTTTCCATTGTCGAACATGTAGGTTCCGAACAGGCTATCACTCTTCCCGATTGTGAGGTCCGCGCGTGAGGTGAAGAAGTCCTCGTTGGTGTTCTGCGGAGTGGGAAGCGTGAAATTGCCGGTATCGCCCTCGACCGGTCCGTTCGGAAGGGGATAGAGCGCCAGGTATGGCTCTACTCTTGGATCCACCGTAACAGTACCTGAAGTTAGATTTCCGATGCGTGCCGCGGCAGATGGCACAATGTCCACCGTGGTCGTTGAAAGCAACTGACGAATGCCTTCGTAATCGCCAAAGATAAACAACTTGCTTTTGATAATCGGCCCTCCAGCATCGGCTCCGAACTGATTGCGCCGGAATGGGGGCGGAGACGAAGTTGTATCGAAGAAGTTGCGGGCATCGAGCGCGCTGTTGCGAAGAAACTCATAAGCAGAGCCGTGCAGCTCATTTGTGCCGGAGCGCGTAATAGAATTAACAACCCCGCCCGACGTCCTGCCATAGCTAGCCGGCGCGCTGTTTGTTACGACGGAGAATTCCTGAATCGCCTCCACTCCGAGCAAGACACCGAGAACGCTGCCGGGCCCTCCATTGGAATAGTCGTTTATGCTGATTCCATCGAGTCGGTAGTTGTTCCCTTGTGGCCGCATTCCGCCGATACTTAACTGCGTCCCCAGACCGCGGTTTGCCCGTTGATTACTCAGAGCGAGCGGGAATTGATACACGCCAGTGACTCCGGCTTGCAGCTGTGCGAGAGTCGTCCAGTCGCGCCCGTTCAGCGGCAATTCCCGAACTGTGGTCGAGTTCTCCGTTGCCTCCAAGGTCGAACTGGCCAATTGGATAGCGGGCGGTGTGCCTGAAACTTCGATTTTCGTCTTAACCTCGCCTGGGTTTAGCTTGAAATCGATTACCTCCTCGGAGCCTACCGTGACCAGAACACCCAATCTCACAAGCGTTGCAAATCCTTCCTTGGACGCACTGATCTGATATGTGCCAGCCACCAAATTCGGAGCCGTGTAGATCCCGTCGTCGTCTGCGTCTATGGACCGGAGGATAGCCGTTTCCGAGTTCTTAACAGCAACCTGTGCTCCCGCAATCGAGCGTCCGGAGCTGTCTCTCACACTCCCAGAAATAGTCCCTCCAGCGACTTGTGCAAGACAGGCACTGCCGGTCACCAGTGCGATTGCAGTGAGGCAAGCGACAGTGAAGGAACTCGAAGCCAAAGCAGCGCGAGTTGGGAGCACCTCAACGTTCCTCCTTTGACGGATTTGCCTTGACTAAAAGTCCGCACCCGACAGCAGTGAGCTGTCAAGGAATGACCGATCTTATCTCAGAACGTGAACGCTCATCAGTTACAGAACGTGTCAGATCATACGGCTCGGATCGAGGACGATGGAAACACTTTACGTAACCAGTGGTCTTGGCTTCGTCACCCCGGTCGGCAGGGTGAAATGAAAGGTGGCGCCTCGTCCGTCATTGGCGGTTGCCCACAACGGGCCACCATGCGACTCCACAATGGAGCGACTGATTGCTAATCCCATGCCGCTGCTTTGGGGCTTGGTAGTAAAGAAGGCAGAAAAGATCTGATCAAGATTCCCAGTTGGTACTCAAATCTGAACATCTCCCGGTACCCGGCCGAGGACATCTGTACCTTCCTGAGCGATAGGTCGTGAGATCCCCAATCTTTTCATCTTGGCCAGCAGTGTGGTCCGTTTCAGTCCCAGTTTGGCGGCTGCACCGCGGGGTCCGCCTACGATCCAGCCGGTCTGCTCAAGCGTCTCCACGACCAGGGCGCGATCTGAGTCTTCCCAATTCATCGACAATAGTGAAGACTGGGCGTTGGAACTGAGAATAATGGCGCTCGTTTGCCTCTTCTGCAGAGGGTTCGGGAGCACGCCGTCGCGCGAAAGAATGACCGCACGTTCAACCAGGTTCTGCAATTCCCGTATATTGCCAGGCCAGGAATGCCACTGGAAGGCAACCATCATTTCTGAAGGAATGCTATCGATTTGTTTCCCCATGCGGCGGCTGAAGATCTTCACGAAGTGCGTTACGAGCGCAGGAATGTCTTCCCGGCGCTCGCGGAGCGCAGGCAACAAGATGGGGAAGACGTTCAGACGATAGTAGAGATCACTGCGGAACTGACCGCGCGCTACCATCTTGCCCAGATTCCGATTGGTTGCAGCGACGAGCCGAACATCCACTTTGTGAGTTCTACCGCTTCCGAGTCGCTCGAACTCCTGCTCCTGCAACACACGCAGCAACTTCGGCTGCAGCGCTGGGGGAATATCGCCTACTTCGTCCAAGAATAGCGTGCCCTTGTCAGCCATCTCGAAGCGCCCGACCTTCTGCGCGATCGCACCGGTGAAAGCGCCCTTCTCGTGACCGAACAACTCGCTTTCCAGAAGATCCAGCGGGATAGCCGCGCAATTCAGTTTGATGAAAGCACGTCCGCAGCGCTGACTTGCATTGTGAAGGGCATGGGCAATGAGTTCTTTTCCTGTACCGGTTTCGCCCTCGATGAGGACTGTCGAATCTGTGGGAGCAACCTGCTCCACCTGGTCGAGAACGGTCTCGAGGGCAGCACTATTGCCTATGATCCGCTCGAACGTTCGCTCGACCTGATCCGCCGCTCCAGCGTTAGTCACTGTTACACCATCTCCCACAGAAACCCCTAAACTTAAGGCTCGCACGACTGCGATAATGCAAGCTTTCACATACTCAGAGCAGAACGAACTCTTTTGAGTAACAATTGATGGTCGAACGGCTTTGCAAGGAATTCGACTGCACCGCTCCTCATGGCTTGAATACGCATCCGGGCGTCTCCATGAGCAGTAATAAAGATGATCGGAGCGTTGCATTCCTCTTCTTTCAGCTTGGCCTGCAACTCCAGACCAGACATCTTCGGCATGCGGACGTCAACGATCAGGCACGCGGCCTTACAATGCAAATCGGATTTGAGGAAGTCTTCCGCGCACCCGAAACTCCGTGCCGCAAGCCCCGCCGCCTCCATAAGGTCGCGCAGAGAATCTTGCATCGCCTCATCATCATCAATGATCGCAATCAATTTCGACGTTTGATCCAACGGCATGCCCTGAGGGTAGCGTGACGGCAATCCTGGAGCAAGCGAACTTTGGGCGGACAAAACTAGACCTTAGTAGGTTAAACCGCTACTTTCGATGGATTGGCGATTCCATGCCGACGGGCGGGACTTTAACGGTTATCAGGACCTGAGCTTGTCCGCCATTCTGACCAGCTCAGGCAAGGATTTGGCCTGCATCTTTTTCATGACCTGGCTGCGATACATTTTGATGGTCGCTTCGCTGGCACCGAGTTCCGCTGCAACTTGCTTGTTGAGCATCCCAGAGACGACCAGGTTCATTACCTCGCGCTCGCGAACGCTGAGTTGTTCGTGACGATGCCGCAGTTCAGTTAACTCTCGCTCTTTCTCGCGCAGGATGCGAGCTCGAGTAAGGGATCGCTGGACCGCATCGAGGAGATCCTGGTGTCTGAATGGCTTCGTAAGAAACTCAACCGCTCCAGACTTCATGGCCTTGACCGACATCGGAACGTCAGCGTGAGCGGTCAGAAAAACAATGGGGATACTTATTCTCCCTCGTTTCAGTTCGTGCTGAAGATCCAGGCCGCTGATACCGGGAAGCCTCACGTCCAGAATCAGGCAACTGGGACCTTCACCGTGGCCAGCGGCTAAGAACGCTTGTGCAGTTCCAAAGGACTGGGAGTTCAGGCCGACCGACTCCAGGAGTTCCTGAAGAGACTCACGCACGTCAGCATCATCATCGACAATGAATACGGTCGGTACGTCTTGCGCACTCATTCCCCCGTGCCCCTATCAAAATTACGGTGAAAATACTATGTCACAAGTTTCTGCGTTCGTGCCTGCGGCTCTGTCGCATCGATTGTATCGGATGATGCGACGTGGAAACTGCGAAACCTACCCGCACGCGAACGGCACTCCAGGACAAGGCTGTAGTCGCTGACCGTCAAGAGCGGCCTTGCGCGAATCGGCATCGACTCGAATGAGAGTTCGAGGGTCAACGGGGCACATTTACCGGATCAGGTTTGATTTCTCGCGCCGCGCGTGCTTCCGACATTTCTTTGGTGAAATTGAAGTCGGTGGGCGCAGAACCGGTGATTAATCGGGCTCCACGACTGAATGTCACATCCTGGATTGCCCATTGAATAAAGACTAGAACCCGGCTTTGAAAAGTGACCAGATACAAAATGTGGATGAAGGCCCATACCAGCCAGGCCAGGAACCCCGAAAGCTGGGCGCCGAATACGTCGGCCACTGCGGCTGCACGTCCGATCACCGCCAAGGATCCCTTGTCGAAGTAATGAAAGGGAGGAAGCTCCCGCTGGCCTTTCACCTTTCGCAGTATTGCAGTCGCCGCATATTGTCCGCCTTGCATCGCCACCTGGGCCAGTCCGGGCAAAGGTTTTCCTTTCTCATCCGTTGCTGAAGCCAGATCGCCTACTACGTAGATGTCCGGATAGTTCGGAATCGTCAGGTCGAGTTTTACTTTAATTCTTCCTCCCTTGTCAGTCTCTGCGTTCGTGCGGCCAGCGAGAATTCTCCCGAGTGGCGACGCGGTGATGCCGCCAGCCCAGAGCACTGTCTTCGCGGCGATCGAATCGGCTCCCTTTTCGGACTCAATCGTTAAACCCTCTTCGTTGATATGTTTCACCATTGTGCCGCAGCGCACCTGAACGCCCAGGTTAGCAAGCGAACGGTTTGCTTTTTCAGACAGGTTTTCTGGGAACGGCATCAGAACCCGAGGTCCACCATCCATCAATATGATCTGCGCTTCTTCCGGGTTGATAGAGCGGAAGTCGTTCTTCAGAGTTTGGCGCGCGATCTCGGCGATAGCGCCGGAAACTTCCACGCCGGTCGGCCCCGCTCCCACAATGACGAATGTGAGCCAGGCGCGGCGCTGCTTCGGATCCGGGATGCGCTCGGCCACCTCGAACGCGTACAGAATCTTATGTCGGATCGTCGTGGCTTCTTCAATGCTCTTCAGGCCGGGAGCCCACTCTTGCCAATCGTTGTGGCCGAAATAGGATGTCTCAGATCCCGCGGCGATGATCAATGAATCGTAAGGAACGATGGTCCCATCAGCGAGGATGACGCGTTTGAGATCAGGGTCTACATCCGCGACGGTTCCCAGCCAGACACGAGTATTTTTCTGGCGGCTGAGCACGCTGCGAAGCGGCGAGGCGACCTCTCCCGGTGACAGCGAACCTGTTGCGACCTGGTATAGCAGAGGTTGGAAAAGGTGATAGTTCCGGCGATCGATAACCATCACGTCAACCAAGTTTGAGTGCAAGTGCTGAGCCGCAGAAAGCCCACCAAACCCGCCGCCTACAATGACGACCTTCCGGCGTTCGCTCATCGCTTTCCTCGCAGCGGGTGCATATCAATGCTCCTTCTTGAGATAAGCATTCGCCAGTTCATTCCATGCAATTCTTCTGCCACGGAATGCCTGGCCCCAAACCACAACAGGCAGACTCAGTAGGATGCGCTTCACAACGTCACGTGACGAACACCGTGACAGTTGACGCAAGAGGCACGGGAATGACACCGAACGCCAAGCCATACCAATCACGGCACAAAGCCAGCAGCAGAATTGGCGGCATTTCGTGCTCTCGTCGCTGTGTAACGCAAGGACCGCGCTGAGCGATCTGTTTGGTACCGCGCTTGCTCTCTCGTCAATTGTATTCCGGACCGGCACGATCGGGGTGTGTTGGCGTCTCAACCACGACAAAGACCGACCGAGTGATGCCCGCCTTCACGGAAGCAGTTTTGTCTTGAACGGAAGAAGGTAAGTATTGACGCTGCGAATGAAATCCAGCTTGGATTGCGGCTGGCGGATTGCACTTCTTATGTTTTGGTCCGCGAGGTCACTTTGGGCAGCTGCGCCGGACGGCTCATCCGTTCATGGCACGAACATCTTTTCTCCCGCCTCAACCCCAGCCAAGTCAATCGCTGACTTGTCAGTCTTTGTACTTGCCATTACCGGAATCATCTTTGTCGTTGTTTTTGCCTTACTGATCTACTCCGTCGTTAAGTTCCGTGAGCGAGCAATGCATGCCGGCCGTGAACCGGCTCAGGTATATGGGAGCATGCAAATTGAGTTGGCATGGACAGTTATTCCAATTCTGATTGTGGTCGTCCTGTTCCTGGCGACCGCGCGAGTGATCCACGCGGTTCAGGATGCTCCAGAACCGGCGAGCGCTCTGGATGTGATCGCGATTGGACATCAATACTGGTGGGAATTTCGTTACCCAAAGCTTGGGATCGTCACCGCCAACGAACTGCACATCCCGTTGAGCGATCCCAGCCATCCGACACCAACGTTTCTGCAATTGCTCTCGGCCGATACTGACCACAGCTTTTGGGTGCCGGAGCTTGCGGGCAAGACCGACCTAATTCCAAACCACCCCAACAGAATGTGGATGGACCCGCGGCGCACAGGAGTCTTCGTTGGTCAGTGCGCACAGTATTGCGGAACACAGCACGCCAAGATGCTGCTCCGCGTTTCTGTAGATGGACCGGAGGATTTTGCCAGCTGGGTGCGCGCCCAGCAGAAGCCCGCAGTCGAGGACGCTGGTGTAATCGCCGGTAGGCGAGTGTTTGAACGGAATGCCTGCATGAACTGCCACGCGGCGGGCGGAACTCCAGCGGACGGACGTTTTGGCCCGGACCTGACGCATTTGATGAGCCGCGCCACGATTGCAGCGGGCGCTGCTGAAAACACCCACGACAACCTTCGTCTTTGGATCCAGAACCCCAGCGCAATCAAACCTGGGTCGCTGATGCCCGCCATGAAGCTGAGCGATGCAGATCTGGATGCCGTCGTGAGTTACATGGAAACGCTGCACTAGAACGCTTGGAAAGCTGACTATGTCATCCAATGTGATCACCGTTCCCGTGGGCCAAACAGAAGCCAGGCCTTGGGTCGACGAGCTTCATCAGTGGCTAACCACGGTCGATCACAAAAGGCTGGGGATTCTCTACATTGTCTCAGCTCTATTGTTTCTCGTGATTGGTGGAGTCGAGGCGCTCATCATTCGCATCCAGTTGATGCATTCGCACAACAACTTCGTTTCGCCGGAAGTCTTCAACCGCATGTTCACCATGCATGGGACGACCATGATTTTCTTCGTGGCCATGCCAGTCCTGTTTGGATTTGCGAACTACTTGGTCCCATTGATGATTGGTGCGCGGGACATGGCTTTCCCGCGCTTGAATGCCTTCAGCTTTTGGCTGTCGTTTCTGGGAGGGCTTCTTCTTTATTTCAGCTTTGTCGGAGGAAGCGGCTTGTACGGCGCCGGAAGCGCACCGGACGTGGGTTGGTGGTCGTACGCGCCATTGGGCGCCCGAGCCTTCTCGCCCGGTCATAGTTCCGACTATTGGACTCTCGCGCTGCTGGTCTCCGGGTTTGGCAGCATCGGAACGGCGATCAACATCATCGCCACGATTCTTTCCCTGCGATGCCCCGGGATGAAGCTCAATCGTATGCCGCTGCTGGTGTGGCTCAACCTTGTGATGGCAGGAATGGTTTTGCTTGCGATTACACCCTTATCGGCCGCTCAAATCATGCTGCTCATCGATCGATACCTGGGCGGCCATTTCTTCGATACCCAGGCTGGCGGATCGGCCGTCCTCTGGATGCACTTCTTTTGGATCTTTGGACATCCGGAAGTCTACATTCTGATCATTCCTTGTTTTGCTTTCATGTCGGAAATCATTCCCGTCTTTTCGCGCAAACCGATCTTCGGCTATCCGGTGATGGTTGCCGCAACCGTGTGCATCGCCTTCGTCAGCATGAGCGTTTGGGCGCACCACATGTTTACGATTGGAATGAACTCCTATGCCAATAGTTTTTTCACCCTGACCACGATGGCGGTAGGCGTCCCCACGGGAATTAAGATTTTCAACTGGATCGGCACAATGTGGGGCGGCAGGATTCAGTTCAAAACGCCGATGCTGTTCAGCATCGGATTTCTATTCCAATTCCTCATTGCCGGTCTGACCGGCATCATGATGGCCGCCTCGCCTTTCGATTGGCAGCTTAGCCTGTCCTATTTTGTAGTGGCTCATTTTCATTACGTGATCGTAGGCGGAATTCTGTTCGCGCTCTTCGCCGCGTTCTATTACTGGTACCCCAAAATGACTGGCCGAATGCTGAGTGAGAAGCTGGGCAAATGGCATTTCTGGCTTTTCCTGATCGGGTTTCACCTGACATTTGACCTCATGCACATTCCCGGCATTCTCGGGATGCCGCGGCGAATCTACACCTATGAGCCTGGCCGCGGATGGGACACCTTGAACCTGCTCATCACAATCGGTGCGTTTATTCAGGCGATTGCAATCCTTGTATTTGTAGCAAACCTGATCCTTTCGTATTTCGAAGGAGCGGAGGCCGGTAACGATCCCTGGGACGCGTGGACACTGGAATGGTCCACATCTTCACCGCCCCCAGCCTATAACTTTGCGATGGTTCCGACAGTGGCGAGCCGCCGCCCGCTCTGGGACCAGAAGCATCCCGAAGATCCCGATAGCCGCTATGAGTGAACGAACCGTATGAGCGCAGTGACAACTTCATTTCCGAACACAGCAGCCGCGTGGGATCTTCCGTCGCGTGGGAAGGTCGCGATGGCCGGTCTCATCATCGCCGAGTCGGCGATCTTCACGATATTCGTCGTTGCCTATCTCTTCTATCTGGGAAAGAGCATCACGGGACCGACGCCTTCACAAGTGCTTGAGACGCCGATCTTGTACACGATTTGCTTGTTGTCGAGCAGCCTGACTATTCACCTGGCAGCGAAGTCGTTGGAGCGGAACTACACACGATTATTCCTCGGCTTGTGGCTGTTGACCATTGCGCTGGGTGGCTTGTTCCTCTACGGCACGGCGCAGGAATGGCACCGGCTGATTTACGAACACGGGTTGACCATCTCGACCAATCTGTTTGGGACAACCTATTACTCACTCGTCGGCCTGCATGCCTTTCACGTCACTGCAGGTCTCGTCATGCTTGCTATCGTCGCGGTGTTCGGTCTGGCTGGGCGCCTCGGAGTGAAGCAGTCTGGTCGCATCGACGTGCTCTCGATGTACTGGCATTTCGTCGATGCCATATGGGTTGTGGTTTTCACGGTAGTTTACGTTCTTGGGCGCTGAGGTGTATATGGCAAGACTATCCGCGACAGAGCAATTGAGGGAGAGTCCTCGTACTCCACGCGAGATTGAAGTCCCCGCGCCGACAGCGTGGCCGTTCATTTTGGCGCTCGGGGCGGTGCTGCTTTTCGCGGGCCTGGTGACGAGCACGTCAGTAAGCTGTCTTGGCGCCGTGCTGTTGGCGACAGGCTCTGTCGGGTGGTTCCGTGAAGTCTTTCCGCAGGAACATGAAGAGGTCGTACCGGTCCTTCCCGAAGACATTCGTCTGACCACGGATCGCCGGGTCGTGGATCGACTCCCGGTCCTTCCAGATCAGGTGCGCGCCTGGCTCCCGATTCACACCTATCCGATATCAGCCGGTGTGAAAGGCGGATTGGCGGGCAGCATCGCAATGGCAGTACTGGCATGTGCCTACGGCGTGTTGAAGGCTGGCAGCATCTGGTATCCGATTAATCTGCTTGCCGCAGTTGCTTATCGGGAATCCTCAAGGCTCGGGCCTGCACAGCTGTATTCATTTCATGCTGATGCTTTCGCGATTGCCTTTGTTCTGCACGGCGTGGTGTCGATCTTTGTTGGGTTGCTCTACGGAGCGATGCTGCCTATGTTCCCACGCCGTCCGATTGTGCTTGGAGGACTCATTGCCCCGGCGCTGTGGTCAGGGCTACTGTACACAATCCTGGGACTGCTGAATCCGTTGCTCGCAAGTCGCATTGATTGGCTCTGGTTCATGGCTTCGCAAGTGGCTTTCGGAATCGTCGCTGGACTTGTGGTCGTGCGCCAGCCGAGCTTTCCGACCCGCGAGAATATTTCGTTTGCTTTACGGGCAGGAATCGAGGCCCCTGGAATCACTCCGCCGCGAGAGAACGGGGAGAACCACTGATGAAAATGAAGCGGATCAGAACTCTCTCAGCGCTCGCGGTCCTCAGCCTGGTGATAATGCTCGCCGCTTGCAGCACTCTAAATCGCGAACCGCAAACCGATCCGGAACCAGTTGCCCCGAGCCAGGTTTTGGACTTCAGCAATCTCTACGCACAGAACTGCGCTGGCTGCCATGGCGCGGAAGGGCGTGGAGGAGCTTCGATCGGCCTCGCCAATCCTTTGTATCTCGCCATCGTCGATGAAACCAAAATGCGCAACATTGTTGCCAACGGCGTCCGTGGAACATCGATGCCCGCGTTCGCGCACGGTGCCGGAGGATTGCTGACGCAGGAACAGATTAATGCGATTACGAGCGGAATGTTTTCACGTTGGGGACGCAAAGTAATTCTCGATGGAGGCAATCCACCCTCATACGCCGCAAAAGACGCCGGGAATGTCGATCGCGGCAAACTCGTGTTTGGAACCTATTGCGCATCCTGCCATGGTCTTGAAGGCGGGGGAACGCCCAAGGGAAGCGCCATCACGAACGATTCATTCCTGGGGCTGATCAGCGATCAGGCACTGCGCACGATCGTGATCACCGGCAGGCCGGAATTGGGCGCGCCCGACTGGCGCGGCAATGTCCCCGGACGTCCAATGACCGATCAGGAAATTACAGATGTAGTTGCGTGGCTCGCATCTCGGCGTGCGCAGAATCCGGGGGAGCCTTATTCCGCTTTGAACTATACGCAACCGCCGGCGGAGCAGCACTCGGAGAAATAACGGAGAAACAAGATGTCAACTAACACTGTGACGGCCCCGCCCGCTGAAGCTGGCCTTTCGCGACGCGGATTCTTCATGAAGCTGGGAATCCTGTTCAACGGATTCGCTGCGATCGTATTGGCTCTGCCGGTTGCGCGTTTTCTTTTTTCCTCGATCACTCGTGGTCGCGGGAATGGATATCTTTCCTGGGTGCGCCTAGGAGACGTCGGCAACTTTCCTGAGGGAGAGACGCGGATGACTACTTTTCGCAATCCCCTGGTCATGCCAACCGATGGAAAGACCGTCGACACAGCGTGCTGGGTGCGCCGCGTAGCGGGCGATCAATTTCAGGTGTTTGCGATCAACTGTGCCCACCTTGGCTGCCCCGTCCGCTGGTTCCCCCAGTCTGGCCTTTTTATGTGTCCGTGTCACGGCGGAGCATACTATCGCGACGGCTCACGGGCGTCCGGGCCACCAGAGCGTGGGCTCTTCGAATATGCTTACAAAATCGAAAACGGGGTGCTCACGATTGACGCCGGACAACTGCCAACCCCCGGCGACCCGGTGGCAAGTCTGACCTCGGAGAAACCGCCATGCGCCTGATTACGAAAATTGGCGAATGGTTCGACCATCGTTTGCAGCTCGCAGCGCCGATTCGCGAAGCGGCCGGACATCCCGTGCCGCGCAACACGGCGAGCTGGTTCTACGTCTTTGGCAGCGCCGCTCTCACCGTATTTCTTCTGCAAGTGGTCACCGGAATTCTATTGGCGCTTATTTATGTGCCCTCGGCCGGCGAAGCATGGAGCAGCCTGCAGGCACTGAACCACCAGGTGACGCTTGGATGGTGCATCCGCGCTATGCACGGATGGGGCTCCAACTTCATGGTCGCCATCGTCCTGATTCACATGGTGCAGGTGTTTCTCTTTGGGGCTCACAAATTTCCCCGCGAACTGACTTGGATCCTTGGAGTCTTTCTGTTGTTGATGACTCTCGGCATGGCGTTCAGTGGTCAAGTCCTGCGCTTTGATCAGGACGCCTACTGGGGGCTGGGAATCGGAGCCTCGATCGCCAGCCGGGTTCCGATTATCGGTCCTGCGGTTGTCAAACTGATGCTGGGTGGGCCTATTATCGCGGGCGCAACTCTCTCCCGGTTTTTTGCTTTGCACGTCTTCGTGATTCCCGGACTCTTGATCGCGTTCGTCGGCCTCCATGTCTTGATGGTGTTGAAGCTGGGCATCAACGAATGGCCGATGCCAGGACGCATCGTAAAGCGAGCGACCTATGAGGCCGAATATCACGCGTTGACCAAGAAAGATGGCGAGCCCTTCGTTCCGTATGCGATATGGAAAGACATGTTCTTTGCGGCGTTCATCGTTCTTGCGATCGCCGCATGCGCTTTTTATTTTGGTCCTTTTGGGCCCACAGGGCAGCCTGACCCGACAATCATCCAGACTGCGCCCAAGCCCGATTACTTTTTTCTATGGCTCTATGCGCTACTTTCACTTCTTCCTCCATCGCTTGAGACGCCATTCCTTCTCATCTGCCCACCTTTAGTAATTCTTGGTTTGATTCTTCTGCCATTTCTTTCGGGAGAAGGAGAAAAAAGCTGGAAGCGCCGGCCGATTGCGGTTGTTACCGTGCTGATGATCGCGATCACGCTCGGCACCTTTACTCGCATGGCCCAGTTCACGCCCTGGAGTCCGCATATGAATGCCTGGAGCGGCGATCCGGTGCCCGAGCACTACATTCATGGCACGACCGCGCTCGAGCGCCAGGGTGCGCTTGTATTTCAGGTCAAGCAGTGCCGCAACTGCCACTCTCTTGGCAATACGGGTGGACAAAGGGGACCAACCCTCGACAGCGTTGCTGTGCGGCTGACGCAGGACCAACTCATTCGGCAGGTGATTCAAGGCGGCGGCAACATGCCTGCTTATGGGAACAACCTCAGTCCGGCAGAGACTACGGCGCTCGTAGCTTTCCTTGAGACCTTGCACCCAACAACACAAAGCCCGGCTCGTGATGCGGCACGGGAGCTGGTACTTAGCAACGGCCAACTGCAAACGTCCGGGACTCAACCATAAGGCCTGCGATGATCTCACACATTCATCTTCATCAAAGCGCGTCCGAGACATTCTGGATCCCCGGGGCATTGATCTTTGCTTCTGCTTCACTCGTGTATCTGCATGGATGGCTGCGCCTTCGCAGGCATGAGCACCACTACGTTGAGGGCTGGCGCGCCGGCAGTTTTGTACTCGGTCTGCTTTTCATCTGGATTGCAACGGCTTCACCTTTGGCTGCACTCGATCATGAGATGCTGACGGCGCACATGGTTCAACACCTTCTTCTCATGACGCTTGCGCCTCCCTTGATCTTGTTTGGCATGCCTCGAAAGCTACTTGCGCATGGGTTGTTGCACCGATTCTTACAAGCGATCCGTCATCCATTGCGATCAGAAGCGATACAGCAATTGGCGAGCGTGGTAACGAACCCGGCGCTTTGCTGGTTTGCAGCGGCAGGCACGTTAGTTGTATGGCATATTCCTTCGGTGTTTATGCTCGGCCTGCGATCGCAAATGTGGCACTCGGTCGAGCAACTATGCTTTCTTGCCTCAGGGCTACTTTTCTGGTGGCCCGTGGTCCGGCCCTCAGCGAGCACTTCGAAATGGCCAGAATCGTCCATACTTCTGTATCTGTTTTTGGCTACCTTGCCGTGCGATATTCTTTCAGGATTTCTGGTGTTCTGCGATCGGGTGGTTTACCCGGTGTTTTTGTCTTCTCCCCGCTCCTTTGGTCTATCTGCTCTGGAAGACCAACAATGCGCCGGTGCGTTGATGTGGACTTGCGTTACTGTCGTCTACTTAATCGCCGGGGCCGTCTTCACTGCCCATTTACTCTCGCCGCATCGGTCCGACAAACGTTCCATCCCGCAATTCGATTCGCACAGAATTGCGGTATTGCACGCCGACTCAAAGAGGATGGAGGCGGTCTGAAATGTCACTCCTGCCCGCACTTATCGAGGGTTCCTCCGCTAGGGTGCAAGAGCGCCGTTTGGGGGGATATACCCTGCTCTCAGACTACTGGGCGCTCACCAAGCCAGAAGTGAACTTCTTGATCTTGGTCACAACTTTTGTGGGGTTTTATCTGGCTTCGGCAAACGAAGGGCGGCCGTTTTCATTCGCGGGGTTATTCAACACTTTGCTCGGGACGTTGCTGATAGCAAGTGGGACCGGGGCGCTAAACCAATACCTCGAACGCAAATTCGACGCGCAGATGCGTCGAACCGCACGGCGGCCAGCCGCCGCCGGCCGTCTCACACCGTCTGCAGTCTTGGCTTTCGGAACAGCATTGGCAGCGGTTGGCAGCGTCTATCTCGCGATAACTGTCAACCTGCTCGCGAGTGTGCTCGCAACTTCGACGTTGCTGACGTATCTGTTCGTATACACCCCGCTGAAACGAAAAACGCCAATGTGCATCCTCGTCGGAGCTTTTCCGGGCGCCATGCCGCCCCTCATTGGTTGGGCCGCAGCCTCCGGGCGATTGAATATTGAGTCGGGGATCCTGTACGCCATGCTCTTTCTGTGGCAGTTTCCACATTTCATGGCAATCGCATGGATGTACCGCGAAGACTACGACCGCGCAGGCTATTTGGTTCTGCCCAAGGGCAATGTGAGAGTTCCTTTCGTGATTGTGGAAACTCTATTGCCGCTCCTTGCTCTCGTCGCTATCAGCATCATGCAATCTCCGGCACGGCACGCGGCGATGTTTTACTGTGCAGTGGCTCTTCTGGGAACAGGATTTGCGTACTTCGGATGGAAATTCGTGTTCGAGCGTTCGAGAGTTGCTGCACGCCGGCTGCTGACGGCCTCGATTGTCTATCTTCCCCTGTTGTACGGACTAAGCGCGACGTTATGCAATCGGGCCAGATGATCCAATGCCCCTACGCCAAAAAGAGCTCCGGCTTAGACGGCTTTGCGTCCGACGTTACGACGACGTTGCAGAAGTGGGGTCGCGTTCGCGCATGTGCGTGCTCATGGTCAGGCCTTGGCGGCGAGTCAGCTAGGAGCGCTTTGCCGCGAGGGCTTCCGTGGCGGAATATTCTGATTCAGCCGGAAGAAGTTATTTGGATCGTAGTGCGTCTTAACGGCGACGATACGGTCCCATCGCTCCTGATAAGCCTCGGGGACGCGATCCTGCTCGTCGCCGCTCATAAAGTTTATGTAGACACCCGGTTTCATTGTTGGCCGAAGTTTGCTGAAGAGCCCGCGAATCCAGGAAACATTGCCGGCGTCCGCGGACGCGTCCGACCAGTTCGCCAGCAAATTCATGATGAAGGAAGCGCTGCGATCGCCGAATGCGGTTTCGTTTGCGGCAATCCGCCCCGCCGCGCCACCCAGGTAGGCAAGTTCAATCTGGGTCTCCGACGAGGGAATGGTCGCGACTGCCTCCACCATGCGATCAACAACGATGTCGTCGAGATAAGCGAAATAACCCGATTTGGTGTAGTAGCGCCGGCCATGAGGGAAATCGGAATCCGCCATGGTTTGCAGATCTATGAACGACATAACCCTTCTGCTCACAGAATCCGGATGGCACAGAGAGAGCGCGCGATCCAAATATCGACGCCCTGCCTCGGGGTCGCCGGTCCAAACCAGAGAACTGCTGGCCACTGGTTGCCCGCGAAGCTCAGTGGGTACTTTCTTTGTATCTGGGGCAAGCCGTAGATCAATGTTCCACTTCAAGTCCAGTGGCGCGTCGGCCATGGAGTCTCGCCAGTATTCGAGGAGCGGGCGAATATCAGCCTCGGGAGACAGTCCTTCAGCGAGCACAACCGAGGCAAGCGGATGGAGTCTCACTTCGAATTCTGTCACCACTCCGAAGTTACCCCCGCCGCCACGCAAGGCCCAAAATAAATCCGGGTTCTCCCTGGAGTTGGCGCGGACGACCGAACTGTCTGCGGTCACGAGAGTAAATCCCTCGACGTTATCGCAGGACAATCCGAATCGCCGGGTCAGCCAGCCTGTTCCTCCGCCCAGGATCAGTCCCGCAGCGCCGGTATGAGAGACCACGCCGGAAGGAAATACCAGCCCTGCCTTTTGGGTTACGGTATCGACCGAGCCCAACAGACAGCCCCCCGCGATCCGCGCCCGGCGGGACTCGGGATCGACAGCGACCTGGCGCATTCTCGACAGATCAATCACCAAGCCACCATCGCACGTGCTAAAGCCTGCAAGGCTGTGCCCTCCACAACGCACGGCTGTGGTAACTCCGGTCTCAGAGGCGGCTCGAACTGCGCTTTGCACGTCGCTTACGTCGGCGCAACGCGCTATAAGGGCGGGCATCCGAGCCACCATGCCGTTCCAAATGGAACGTGCGTCTTCGTAACCGCTTTCGCCGGGACGCAGCAAATCACCTTTGAATCGCCGGCTGAGCGAAGAGTAAACCTCTTCGCAAGCTTCCACCATCTCGTGCTCTCCTTGCAGAATGCTCCTCTATACCAAAATAAGGCGCTCGGCTAAAAGGGCTTGCGCCGCCGGCCTCGCAGGTACAAAAGCGAGATCAAACCTAAGAAGACAGAAAATGCTGGAACCGACCATCGCAATCCGTCTACGAAGAAGGTTGTGACCGAGATCGCGAGAAGTAAAAGAACACCGGCGATGGTGAAAAAGGGGTGCGCCCGCAGACGCATGGGCAAACTCAATAGCCGCTCGCTCGTGATCGCTCTGCGAAAGCGAAGGTGCGTATTGAGAATGATCAGCCACACGAAAAGCATTCCGGCGACCGCGGTCCCATAGAGCATAAGGAAGGCATTCTTAGGGGCAAAGATGGCCAGCAGGATGGCCGCGACAATACCCGCCGTCGAAACCAGCAGCGCGCGATGCGGCACGCCGTTGCGGCTCACCTTGCCCATCCATTCGGGGGCAGAACCTCCCCGGCCCAGAGAGAAAAGCATTCGAGTGGAAAGATAAAGGTTCGTGTTCACGCTCGATAGTGCGGCCGTGAGCACGACGAAATTCATGATCGCGGCGGCGAATGGTATGTGCGCCGCGGCGAACGCGGTCACGAAAGGACTGCCGGAAAGCGCGGACGAACTGCTGGTCTGGTTCCAGGGAACCATCGTCACCATAATTGCAATCGCCAGCACATAAAACAAAATGAGCCGCCAAACAATGCTCCGCATGGCGCGGGGAATGGTAGTTTCCGGATGCTGGGCCTCTCCCGCCGTGACCGCGATGATTTCCACGCCCATGTAACTCGTCACAGTGATGGTGAGAGAAAGCCACACTCCTTTCCATCCCATGGGGAAGAATCCTCCGTGCTGAGTTAAATTACCCAAGCCAATCGCGCTCCGGGGACCAACACCGAAAATCAAAGATAGCCCTACAATGATGAACGCGATGATCGCGGCGACTTTGATCATGGCGAACCAGTATTCGAACTCTCCCAGGCGGTTGACCTGCATTGAATTGAGTGCCACCAGAGCGGCTGAAACCAACACCACCCAAATCCATTGCGGAACGTGCGGAAGCCAGAAAGAAATGTAGATGGCGGCGGCTGTTACTTCAGCGCCGATGGCGATAATCTGTGCGGCTCCGTAGGTGGCTCGAACCGAAAAACCCGCCCAGGAATTGAGGTAATGATCGGCGTAGACGCCGAATGCGCCCGCGACGGGATGGACCACTGCCATCTCCGCCAGCGCATAAGACATGATCAGAGCGATCCCTGCTCCCAACAGATAGGAAAGAATGACAGCGGGTCCAGCGAGGCGAATCGTTACGCTGCTTCCCAGAAACAAACCTACACCGATGGCGCCGCCGATGGCCATCATGGTGAGCTGCCGTTGGCCCAGGCGGCGGTGGAGACCTTCCACCGGCATCGGAGGTTTCTCACCGGCGAGCGTGGCCTCGACCGCTGAACCTTGTTCAGTTGAACAGGGTTGAGTTGAACCTTGCTGAGTAGAGCGGTGTTGATCAGTCATAACTGCCGACACCGGCAGGATCAAGAACCATCAAATCGATATTCTTCTTGAGGACTTCCGCGACTTCCTTGACGTCGTCCATTGTGTTGTACACATGGAACGATATCCGCAAGCCATCGTGACGGTTCGACGCGGTGATGTCGCGTTCAGCGAGCTTTTGTACCAGCAAGGTTGAGTCTTTGCACTGCAACACAACCAGCGGCCCTACGCTATCCGCGGGCGTTTTGGTGCGGATCCCCAGATCGCGGGCCGAGTTCAACAGGGATTGTGTGAGTCTTCTGATATGGCCTTCCACATTCTCCATGCCGAATCCTCGAAGCATTTCGAATCCGGGCACCGCCGCGTACACGTTGGGCACGGAAGGGGAACCGGACTCGAACCTTCGCGCGGTGGGAGATAGATCGATATGTTGGGGATCGAAGGCGAATGGATTGGTTTGCGCAAACCATCCGGTAACTGTGGGAACAAGGGATGAGATGAGTTCCTTGCGCACGTACATGAAAGCAAGGCCGGGAGGACCGAGCAGATACTTGAGAGTTCCCGTTACAAAGAAGTCGAGGTCCATAGCTTTCACGTCAACCGGGCGGGTTCCGCAGTCCTGGTAATCATCGAGCATTACTAAAGCACCAGCGTGGTGTGCGATTTGGGTGATGGCCTTTACCTCGGAACGAAATCCGTTCTTAAAACAGACGCGTGTGAGAGGCACGATGAGCGTATTGCGGTCCACCATCTCTTCGTAATTGACAGCCGGAATGCTGTTCCCTTCTGCCTTCACAAATTGCACTTCAGCGCCTCGAACTCGCTGCGCGAGCCAGATGTGACCCATGGTAGGAAACTCGAACTCACCCATCACAATCTTCTTACGATCCCGGAAATTCAGTGCGCTGGCGACACCGTTGATGCCCGCGGAGGCGCTGGTCACAATGGCAATCTCGTCCGGGGTGGCGTTGATGAATTGCGCAAAGGCGGCCCGCGCCTCGTCGTAGCGATCCATCCACGTGTCCCACGGCGAACCTTGCGCGTGCCAAGTCGCGATGTAATTCTCCAGACCAGTCTGCACCGCGTCCGACAGCGCCCCCTGGGAGCAGGTGTTGAGATAGATTTTGCGTTGGAAGATCCTGAAGCGGGAACGAATCTCCTGGATTTGCTTGTCGGTCAGCATGAGGTTCTCGTGCAGCGGCGTCGACTCATTCCCTCGCAATCTCAGACAGCGCACTTCCGAACCTGTGCACTTCTTCGACCGTATTGTAGTGTACGAGCGACGCTCGGACTGCGCCAACCTCTTTAGCAAGGCCCAGTCGCTTCATCAGCCGCGGCGAATACATATGGCCATCTCGCAAGCCGATATCTTGTTTCGCGAGTTCTTCGGTGACTCTTGCCGGAGACAGATTCGGCAGATTGAAGCACAGCGTCGGCACTCGTTCATGAATTCGATTCTTGTCGGCCACGCCGTAGACCACCCCGCCGCAATCGTCCAGCACCCGTAGCATTTCGAGCGAAAGCGATTGTTCGTAGGCTCGGATTATCTCGAACGCGCGTTGCAAAGCGGTCCGCCTCGATTCCGATTTGTCCGCTGCATCGGTTCGCGCCATGCTCCTGCCCAGGGTTTCCAGGTAGATCACGGCGGCATTCATTCCGGCCACATTTTCATAAATAAAAGTGCCCGCTTCGATCTTTCCGGGCGGCTCGTCGGGGATGAAATCTTCTCGGAAGGTCGGGAGTCTTTGAAGCAGCTCACTGCGTCCCCAAAGAAATCCCATGTGTGGAGCGAAGATTTTGTATCCCGAACACACCAGGTAATCACAATCAAACGCTTGTACATCGATCAAGCCGTGAGGGCCGTAATGTACCGCATCGAGAAAGATTTCTGCCCCGGCGGCGTGCACCACTTTTGCTGCCGCCGCGACATCAACGATCGAGCCGATGGCATTCGAGGTAAGCGTGCACGCCACAAGGCGCGTCCTCGAAGACACGTGCGGGATGAGGTCGTCAACGTGGAGATTCCCATCGTCCCTCATCTTCCACCAACGGATGTTCGCTCCGTTCCGTTCCAACGCTAGCCAGGTGGCGACATTGGCTTCGTGGTCCATGTCGGTTACGACAATCTCCGTTCGGTGGCCGAGCGTTTGTCCAATCGCCAAACTCACCAAGCGAATAAAGGAGGTGGCGTTCATGCCAAACGCGATTTCGCTCGCATCCCGCGCGTTCACGAGATCGGCTACACTCTGCCGCGCACGGAAAATCATCGCGTCGACTTCCCTGCTCTTTGCGTAGCGTCCCCCTCGCTGCACGTTGCACTCGAGGAGGTGATGATTCACCGCCTCCAGCACAATCTCCGGAGCCTGCGCACCCGCCGCGTTGTCGAAAAAGATGAAGCCTGGGGGGCGGGTCAGCGCAGGGAAAGCCGCGCGAACGTTCTCCACGGGAAAGCTTGCATTCGACGCGAAGGCGATCTTGGGATTGAGAACTTCTTGGGATTTGGACTGCAAGCTTTTGCTCCTGGGTACATCTGAACGCCTATCTGAACGTCCGCGCCGAGGTCTCGCGGAACAAGCGCCAAACCTATACCCGGCCGTAAACGCTCGTCAAGGGTCGCATTTTCCACCCTTGCAGAATAGAAGATAGAATATGTTCGCTTCGTTTATCGAAAGCAAACCACGTGCCGGTTTCTTTGACCAACTCGAAGCTGATCTACGACGCTTTGAAGGCATGCGACATCCGTCTCGTCTCAGCTCTGCCGGAAACCTGGTTGCTACATCTCATCCGGTTGGCAGACGAGGACCCAGAGGTGACTCTCGTTCGACTGGCAAAGGAGGAGGAAGGGGTCGGGGTCTCGGCTGGAGCACACTTTGCCGGGGTCAAGTCGGCTATGCTGATGCAGAACCATGGCTTTCTGGCATCCATTAACGGCATCGTCTCTTTCGCGCATCTATACAAGATTCCTCTCTTGATGCTAATCAGCTACCGCGGTTCCTTTGGCGAGCGCGACCCGTGGCAAACGCAGGGAGGCAACGTCACCGAGCCGCTCTTGCGGGCGCTGGGCATCCCATACTCTTTCCTTGATTCGGTGGAGACCGTCAAGAAGCGCATCCGGCAGGCGCAAGCCCTTTCCGAAAGCAGCTTGCAGCCCGTCGCCCTTCTGTTGACGCGCGACCTGATGTGGGAGGAATGATGCTGCGCCTCGATTGTCTGCGGTCGGTTTATTTAGAACTGGAAGACTGCCTGGTGGTCACGATCATGGGGGCAGTTGCGGCTGAGCTGCAGTCGTTGGGGCACCGGCCCAATTTCTTCTACCTGCAACACGCGATGGGACTGGCTTCTTCGACAGGATTGGGCCTGGCTCTGTGCCTGCCGGAGCAAAGAGTGATCGTCTTCGATGGCGACGGGTCGCTCTTGATGAATCTTGGCAGTCTTAGCACAATGGCGCGTTACCGCCCCAGGAAACTGGTCCACGTCGTCTTCGACAACGAAAGCCTGCTCTCGGTCGGCGGTTTCCCGACGGCGACCAGTACAGGTACAGACCTGGAGGGGATTGCCCGCGCCGCCGGCATTCCGCGTGTGGCGACAGTACGGAGTGTGGACAATTTCAAAGTCGCGGTGACCGATGCGATGCAGGGCACTGAACTGACGACCATCATCGCCAAGGTCGAAGCCAAGGGCCCCGCGGCTTATGTCAGCGACCTGTCGTTGCTTGAGAATCGGTTTCAATTCCGTCGTCATATTCAGTCGCTCAAGGGGCACTGAGGATCGGGCTGCAGGTTTCGGATCCAGGGTTTCGGATCCAGGGATTTCGGATCCAGGATCGAGCGGAGGACGAGAATGCCAAACACAAAGTCTATGAGGAGCGCCAATGTCTAATGTCCTGGCTAACCTGCTCGAAGAACTAGCTGCTGGGAAGCTGCGGATCGTGGATCTGACTCAGCCCTTGAGTCCGCAAACGCCGTTGCTGCCGCTGCCGCCGCAGTTCAACAATACGCCCGCATTCAAGATCTGGGAGTTGTCGCACTACGATGAGCGCGGCCCCGCCTGGTACTGGAATGGGTTCGAGACCGGCGAGCATACTGGTACCCATTTTGATGCTCCAGTGCATTGGGTCTCTGGGAAAGACCTTCCAGACAACACTGTGGACCGCATCCCGCCGAAGAAATTTGTCGGACCCGCCTGTGTGATCGACATCAGCGCGGAGGTGGCAAAAAACCCAGACTATCTGCTGACCCCAGAGCGCATCCGACCGTGGGAAGAACAATACGGCCGTATCCCAGCGGGGGCGTGGGTTCTCTTGCGTACAGGTTGGTCGAAGCGAACGGACCCCAAGGATTACATCAACCTAAAAGAGAACGGACCCCACACTCCGGGATTGGCTAAGCAGAGCTCCGCCATGCTCGCACAGGATCGAGATGTGCTAGGCCTCGGGGTGGAGACGGTCGGCACCGATGCCGGTCAGGCCGCCACCTTTGACCCACCTTTCCCGAACCACTACCTTATGCACGGCAGCGGCAAGTTTGGACTGGCTGGCCTGTGCAACCTCGACCAACTTCCGCCGACCGGTGCCATCGTCATTGCCGCCCCACTGAAAATCGTCGGCGGCTCCGGCAGTCCTCTGAGGGTCATTGCCATCGCACCCTGAAACACTGCGAGCCGTCGCGCCTTTGCCGCTGCCGGACCTTGCCCTCTGACCTTGCTACCTGTTTCACCCCGCAAGCTACCCAAGAGTTCCCATTCAGCTCTACAAATCTCATGCCAGCGATAGCTGCTTTTCAACACAACCGTTAAAAGGACCGCATTCAGGGGATCGAGCGCCATTCTCGGCGGTCAAGGCAGAAGTGTAGCGCGTCACTGACACGGAGCGCGACTAGCTCTGAAGGTTACCGCGGAGCGGCGAGCTTACTTCGGTTATCTATCAGTCCCTATCTGGGAAGGGCCAGACTCACATACCCGAACTCGAACACACATTAAAAGGAGAGGTTTATGAAGATGAAAAGGTTTTACGAGCGTGCCCGAAAGAAGGGCGCTCTGATGTTAATCATGGTGCCGGCCGCAGTTTTCGCCGTCGCGATTAGTTCAACCATGGCAGCGCAGTCAGTCTCTGCTGTCACAGGTTCTTCGCCGGCGACCCCTGGAGACGATAAGAACCCGGTGAAGTTCAAGGCGCCGAAGATTCCAACTTTGAAGGCTGGAACGCCAAGTGCCTTTAATCTTTGCAATGGCCAGATGGTCAAAGTCGCGCAAAACTTTACTGAGGCGGATGGACTGAAGATGGATACCGCGTCATCGCCGTGCGGCCAACAATCGAGCTCCACAGCCCAGGTCTCAGGAGGCAACCCGCCCTACCATTTCCAATGGGATACAGGATCGTTTCCTCCCCTCGGCATGCACCTTGGCATGAACGGACTGCTGTACGGCACGCCGGCTCCGCCTCCTATGGGCGGATATAAGCCGTTCAAGGTTTGTGCAGTGGATCTGAGCGCGAATCCGGATTGCCATGAAGTCACGATGGAGACTCAGCCCGTCGCCCACAGCAGCCATGCTCCTCTGATTATAGGGGCGCTCGCTCTCGGCGGTGTGGCAGCGGTAGTGGGTGCTAAAGAGATGAGCAGCTCCAGCACAAGCTCCGGCGGCGACGTGACCGGCACTTGTACCGGATTGTCCCCTGTAAACGCATGCGGTCCTTGCACTTGTACGGACGGTGGCAACTCTTGTGATGATTCCCAGTGTGGCTCCGGAGGTATGTGCGCTTGGGCCGGACCTGGAAGCCCCGTTGGAAATGCTCCATTTTGCGCAAACGGGCAACCCGACTGATTGCTCTCCGGATTCGGAGAGTCGGCAAGGGCGCGTGAGCGACGATTCACGACGGACCATAAACGCTCCGTTGATAAACAAGGCGATGCCTGCCGGGATAGCGGAGCCATTATGCCGGCCGGCGTCTCAAATTCGTTGACACGCTCTGAACTCGGGTTGTTGGGGGTCGTTGCGTTCGTCCTGGCTTGCGGATTTTATGCGCGGGCGGATACGTTGTCAGGCACGGTCGTCGATCCCCAGCAGCTCGTTGTCGCGGGCGCTAAGGTTTCTCTGGTCTGCGGAAACCACATTGACAGCCGCAAAACGGACGGCGAAGGATTTTTCACCTTCACACGGCAGACTTTTCCTGAAAGCTGCAGCATCCGAGCTGTGTACCCCAGCTTCGATGCCATTGAACTCCCCGTGGGCCAGAAACGCACTCTAACATTGCAACTCCGGCTCGCCGAACAAAAGCAGACAGTGGCAGTGAGCGCCGACAAACTTTCCCCAGCCCCCCTGGAGTCGGTGTCGCTTACAGAAGACCAACTCAGAGAGATCTCAAATAATAGTGAGGATCTGATTACGTATGCGAAGCAATTAGCTGGAATCTATTCCGGGTCCGATTCTCTCTATGTGGATGGGCTGCCTGCAGACCATCCTCCACCAGCCGACAGAATAGCCGCGATAACTATCAACGCCGATCCGTTTTCCGCTGAGTACGCCGACGGCGGCAATAACCATATCGACATCACCACAAAACAAGCGGAACGAACGTTTCGGGTCACCAGTCTCGGGGCATCTCTGGGAACCAAGGCGTCCGACGGCTTGAATCCGGCTCTCAGCACAACGTCGAACACAGCCACTCTTGGATTGGCAGGCCCGGTGCCTTATCTGCCAGTCGCCTTCACGGCCGATGTCCATTACAACGACAAGGAGGGGGAGGAACCGATCGAAGCGGTGGTTCCTTCCCTGCCCGGATCTTCGATTTCTTCCGTTGATGCCGCCTCCATGGCGGCGACAAACGCATCCTACGGTCTCGGAGTTGACTACTCCAAGCAAGAGACTTTGCGCACGAATGCTTCGCTCTATGTCACGACCGCCACGCACAAGAACATGGAGGCTGGAGGAATCACCTTGCCAGAAGCTGGAGTGAACCAGGATTCCTCGGGCCAAGAGTTTCGAACAACATTCACAAAGACCGGCCAGCATCTCGTATCGCACGGAGGCATTTCAGCAGATTGGTTTAATTCCGACTTGAATGCAAACTCGAGCGCCCTGGGGGTGAGTGTATTGGGAGCTTTTAACGCCGGCGGCGCGGACATCAACAAGGAGAACGCGCAATGGTCACGGTGGACCGTCAAGGATGTCTTCCAGTTCAATTGGAAGAACCATCTCTGGAGTTTTGGAGCGACGATCACGCGAAGAGCTGATGAAGAAAATATCATTCCAAATCCGAATGGGCACATCTATTTTGACAATTCGGGAGATTACGTTCTCAGCGCAACCACTGGAACCAACAACGGAACGGGCATCATCATGCGAGGACAAGGCAAGGTTGAGTACGCATCTTATGCCGCTGCTCCCTTCCTCGAAGTTGAACTGCTCCGCAGTCCGAGGCTGGTGGTGCGGGGCGGGGTTCGCGCGGACGCGCAAACTGCGGGGGGCATTCTCATCTCGCCTCGCCTCTCCGCAGTTACGAATCTGCACGGTTTTGTCCTGAGGACCGGAAGCGGTATGTTCGTCAGGAACTGGACCAATGACGTCTTTCTGAAGGTTATGGAGAATAACGGGAGTCATCTCGAGCAATACTTGATAACGAACGCTTCCTTAGCGGACCTCGAAGCAGGAACAGCGACTCTCCAATCTGAAATTGTTTCCAAACTCACTAACCTGACTCCCACTCGCAATTGGATATCCAAGGTTTCTCTTGAACATTCGTTCAAGGGCTTTTTACCCGGTGTCGAATACACCTGGACGGATGGGACACATCTTTTAGGTTCACAACGACTGAGCTCAGCGACAGCGACAGGCTGGACAGACTGGCTGGAATCAAACCGTGCTCAGCAAAAGCATCAAATACACGTTCGCGCGCAATACAAAATAAAAGGTCAAACCTTTACCACGCACTACGAATGGATACATTCCCGGGACGACACGGATGGTCCGTTTTCGTTCCCGGCGGTGCAGAATGATATTCGTGGCGAATGGGGTCCATCGAGTGGCATCGCAGTGCACAACCTAACCTTCGTTGCAAATTCGAAGTTCGGAAAAACGCTCTCACTCACTGTGGTGGAAAGTTGGCATAGCCCACTGCCCCTGAACATCACCAGCGGTTTAGATCCGGAAGATAATGGTCTCTACAACGATCGAGCTGGATTACCGCGAAACAGCGGACACGCGTCGGGTTACAACTCGATGGAATTGTTTCTCCATCGCAGGTTTGCCGTGCCGGAGTTCTTAATAGGACCGAGGTTGAAGACTTACCTGGATTTCAATCTTCAAGTGCTCAATCTTCTGGGAAACAAAGATTACTCAAGCTTCGGAAGTGTTATCGGATCGCCTCTGTTTGAGCAGCCTCTGGCGGCCGCGCCGGGGCGATCCTTCCGGTTTTCCTTCGGCTTTTCGCATTGAAGAAAGAAGAAAGCGGAATCGTCAACCACAACGCTGGACACACATCCCATCTCTGAGTTCATTGAGGAGGGGTAACCCGTGGTGATCAGTGTGTTGTGATCAGGTTGTTGATGGCAGCGGCTGAGTGTACCGCAATGGATACTCCTGGACCAATCATCCACCAATTGCGTTTGGGTTCGGTCTTCTTAGCATGGTAGCTCAGGTAGAAAGAGAGGGCGTTCAGCGGCACAGCGATGCCATAGAGGCGAGCCCGTGTTGGGTGTGCGCCGAACAAGGGGTTTAGTTCAGTTGCCCTGGGTTGTGCTGCAATGGCGTGAGCAGTTGTCTCAACATCCGCCACCAGAGCCACCGTGCTGAGTGACTGAAGCAGAATGAATTTGCGATCCAGTATGCGCCCGCGGTGATTGACGTTTGGTTCGAGAGCCATTGCCGGCGGCGCCAAGAGGATACCGCTCGTGTAACCCGTGCCGTCGCTCTTGTCAGGACTGCCACAAGACGCACTTGGGGCATCGGGGAGGCTCGAGGAAGCAGCCGCCGGGCTTTGACTGGAGCACCTCGATAGAGTCGAGGATGGCATGGAATCAGGTGGAGCAATACCAAGCGGCAATGCTGTCTGAGAGGCTGCCATGACCGACAGAAGCAACACGCTGGTAAATGCGAGTCTGATCATGCAGTCAACTTTGGATTTGCACTTCGTTGTTTGGCTCAAAAACGCTTGGTTCAAAAACGTTTGGCTCAAAAACGGTACTCATCGCTACCGCGCGCTCTGCAACACTGTTCTGCAACACTATTGATAAGCACCCGGCGTGCCAAACATAGAAAACGTAACCTACTGATCTAGCAGTTGGTTAGCTCCCATCTCGGACCGAGATGCCATACAAAGCTGCAAATGGAATGCACACTAGTCCCGTGATGACCCAATGACACCCAATAACAATGATCAGAGGCCGGTACGTACGGATAGCGCTTCCTCCCAGGAGCACAGCCTCAAACCAGTGATTTACACTGAGAGCGCAATCCCTGTGAGTTCAAAGCACATTATTTTCAATTTTCACGGTAGGGCCACACGACTCCTGCCAGGCCACTCCGCTGAGCAAATCCGGGAGCAAGAGGAATCATGAGTCAAGATAGCTTCATTCCGGTTGCAAACAATGCCAGGTCGCGCAACGACCTCGTCGATCGCGGGTTCAGTCGCCAGCCGCTCAGAATTGATGTAGACATAGCGCGCTCGCTGGAAGAGTTAGCCCATGCAGCTTGGTCAATTCCAAGGGACAACTACTACGAAGGGGGCGACAGGTATCGTTCCTTAAATCGTGTCCGGGCCGAGATTGTTGAGGGCGGTGTAAAGGTTTGGTTGAGCGAAGAGAGCACGCCCTATGTGCAGCTGAAAAAATACAACACGACAATCGGCGGCCAGCCGCGAGAGTACGCTCCGCTGCCCTCGACGATCGCCGGTTCCTTAGGCGTTCGCAAGATGATTGCTTACCACCTTCATTACCTGCCGCTCTCGGCAGTGGGTACGAGGTATTTGGTCAACGTTCATCTAATAAGGTTCACGGCTACGCCGGGTCGTCCCTGCGACACAAGCCCACCGGGCTTGCACAAAGACGGAGAAAAGTACATCGCGACGCATCTACTGGGCCGCTGCGGCGCTCACGGTGGGGAAGTCATCATTACCGACAATGACAAACACGAAATGGATCGCTTCACGATGCGCGAGACGGGTGAGTCTTATGTCTTCGACGATGAATGCATCTGGCATATGTTGACGCCAGTAGCAGTACTGGAAGGCAATCAGTACGCCTACCGTGACACGCTGGCATTCGATATGCTGCCTGAGGGCTGGGAACCGGATGCTAAGTAGTACAAAGAAGTGATCGACGGAGCTACAAACCAGACTTCTGACCAACCTCGTTGAGAGCCCGACCCGGGGGCATAACTTCCGCTTAGCCTGTAATCCGCTCGCGATCCTTCACTCCAACTGAGATCGCGGTTTGCCGATTCAGAGGGCACAGACCTGCAGCCTGCGGTTTGTTTCGTAGCAGCGTCATTAATTCAACTTTGCGCTCCAGTTCAGGACCACAGACATGGGTGTCAGTTCTGTCTTCAGTTGCGCGTTGATGAGGAACTTCTGGCCGTCGCCGCTGACGTCGTAGGAGAACAGCTCGGAGGTTGCAAACATCTCGCGGGGATTGGCCTGGAAAAGCACCGTCGGCGCACCGGCGTCGAAGTTAGACCCCGTTTTCACCTGAACAGCCATAATCTTGCTGTCGGTGGAGAGGTAGAAGAGTTCCTTACCATCGCCCCGCCATCTGGGTTGATCCCCTCCGCTGTTCGACACCTGCCATTTCCCATGTGCTTCGGGAAAAGAGGTTACGTAAATCTCCCACCGTCCACTCTCATTGGAGGAATACGCTACCCACTTGCCGTCCGGTGAGAAGCGGCTGCTCTTCAAAGTTGACGCCGCTTTGAGAAACTGAGTGGCTCGGAGTTCCGGAAACGTCAAAAACCACAGGTCTGGGCCGCGCCCGTAGAGTACATATCTCCCATCGCGCGACCAGTCGGTCGGAAACCGGTCAGGACCGTCCTGCGGAATGATCTTCTCCTCCTGTGCTCCATTGGTATCCTTCAAATACAAGTCGAACTTGAGTTCACGATTCGATGCAAAAACCGTTCGATTTCCATCCGGGCTCCAGATCGGCAGTGAGTCCAACGCCGGATCGAACGTCAGCCGTTTCGCACCCCGGGTTTCGAGATCGTAAGTCCAGATGTCGGTATTTTGGCTGGCCGAATCGGTTGTATCCGACGCCACGGATTTACCGTTCGGGGACAGCATTATGTTGCCGTAGATGCCGGGGCTCAGCGCGACTCCGATCTGCTGACCTTTACGGTCAAACCACAGCACTTGAGAGGCACCGGAATCGGCATTTCTTTGGGCTACCAGCAACCCGGCGGTGGAAGCGGCAAATACCGCTTGAGAAATCCGCGGAAAGAATTGGACATCCGTCAGGAGTGGGACAGGTTCTCCAGTAAGCTCGAACTTTCCGGTGTCGAAGTGTTGCGCGAAAAGGGTTTGATCCCGATAAAAGAGAAGGTATCCCGGAGCGGCATACGCTGCGTTGCCTTTCGCTCTGACCACAAGCCGCTTCTCATTCGAATTCAGCGAGCCCAGGTAGACCGAGTAGAGATCTCTTCGCCCGGAAAGATTGATTGCGGAATACAAGTAATGAATTCCGTCCGGCAGGAATACCGGCCAACGGTTGCTGTCTTCGCTCAGGGTTTTGTCCGGAACTGTGACCTGAGTTGGAGTTCCACCCGAGGCTGAAATCCGATAGAGGCCGACTCCCAACGTTCCGCTGGGGGTGAAAAGGATAACGCCGTCCTTGTTCCAGGTGCCCCCGCGTCCTGTAGAAGCATCGCACAGTGTCTGCACTGGACCGCCCGCCAGATTCAGCTTCTTCAGTTTCCCGTCCGCGAAGAACCCGAGAGACCGCCCGTCAGAAGACCAGAAGGGGAAGGTGGCACCTCCCGTGTCGGCAAGGCTGGTCGCTTCCGGCGATCCCGGTTCATAGATCCAGAGGACGTTATTTCGTTCGGATTCTCGATGACCGACAATCGCTACGGTATGGCCGTTGGGAGACACCGCAACAGCTCGGGCCGCAAACGGGAAGGGCGCGGAAAAATAGGTCGTCTGCTCCGCGCCTTTCGATCCACGCCACAAGAGAAATGATGCGATGAGCAGGAGGGCAAACAGGCCTGCGATCAGCCAAGCCAGCAACTCGCGATTGTTTCCCTCTTTTTTGGTGGGATTGACCACTGATGTCCCGCTCTGAGCAATCCACTTCAACTGCAGCGCGATGTCTTGCGCGGATTGAATGCGGTCGTCAGGATTCTTCGCCAGGCACGCAGTTACGATGTGCTCGAATGCCGGCGGCGTCAGCGGTTGCGATGCTGAAATTGGTTCCGGTTCTTTTTCCAGAATCGCGCTGGCTACGCTGATTTGGCTCTTGCCCCCAAAGGGCCGGGCACCGGTGACCATTTCATAGAGGACGCCACCCAGCGCAAACAAGTCCGATCTGGGGTCTGCCTCCTTGCCCTCAATCTGCTCCGGCGACATGTACTGGATAGTTCCGATCATCGTGCCCGCGGTGGTGAGCGGAGACACGGGACTGGCCTGGCTCATTGTCCGGGCGGCCGACAAAAGAGGCGCGCTCGATGCTCCAGCGGGAGCACCGGCAGCTGCGGACTTCGCAAGCCCAAAGTCCATCAGCTTCGCACCGCTCTTCGTCAGCATGATGTTTCCCGGCTTGAGATCGCGATGCACGATCCCGTGGCGGTGGGCCACGGCAAGTGCCTCGGCTACGGCGATCCCAATCTTTAGAATCTCGCTCAGCGGCAAAGCACCTTTACGAAGCCGTTCAGCCAGTGTTTCTCCTTCGAGAAACTCCATCACAAGATAGTCAGTGCCGTCCTGTGAGCCGATGTCGTAAAGATGGCAGATGTGCGGATGGTTCAGCGAAGAGATGGCTCGCGCCTCGCGTTCCATGCGCTGTTTCAATTCCGGAGAAGAAGAAAGGTGGGAAGCCAGAACTTTAACGGCTACGACGCGATCCAGGCGGACGTCCCGCGCTCGATACACCTCGCCCATCCCGCCAGCGCCCAGAGGAGATTGGATTTCGTAAGGGCCGAGTTTTGTGCCAGAGGTTAGAGCCATGCGCGGGCACAATTATAGCCTGCGCCGTCCGTTGCAAATGATGCGACGACGGTAAACAGCAGCCGACTCATGGGGGGCCAGCTACGCATTTCTTAGTAGGACCGCTGATCCCGTCCGTCTCTACAAGAAACCCTGATGGTTCTTTGCCATCCTCTGTAGTTTTGTTCCGCGGCTCAGCACTAAAAACTCCTTCGTGCGCATGATGGCGACGAAGCAATTCCGTCGTCCTTCTTCCATCTCGGGACTCGAATTGCCTTTTTTCACCAATTTCTACTGATTAAGGAAAATCGACAGGCGACGTGTTCTTTGCGTTGTCGCGGGACGAACCCGCGGCAGTAACGTTTACGCCAGTGGCGGGGCAGGTTCGGGTTGGCGGGGACCTCGCGTTTGAGGCGTGAACAAAAAACCCTCTCCCCGGTCATCGAGGAGAGGGTCGTTGCGGTCCGAACGTGTTTTAGTCGTCCAGGTCAGCGGTGGTGGGTGCCGGTTTGTTGAAGTCGCTCGGTGGGCGAACCGTCTTCTCGCCGGGATAGGGCCGCGTAAACCCTGTGGCCATGTACCAGTTCAGATGGTTGACGGTGTCCGGGTCTTCGGAGTCGGGCTTGGTCAGTTTGCCGGCGAAGATCTGCGCCTTCTTCTGGAGCCAAGCCGCCCTCAGCGCCTTGACTTTAGGGCTGCCCGTCGTGTCGACTGCTGTAACGCCATCGTTCAGAGGGACCTGGTTCGGCACATGCGTCCAGGGCTTGAAGTTACCCGCGGGCGGCGTGCCATTGACGAAAGACGTCCTCATCGGCGACGCCGTGAGGTCGAACTGGTTCATGGGCGGCAGACCGAGGATTTGCTCCATCGTCCGAGTCATGTTCACCTGCGTGTAGTAGGTGTGGTCGGTGGGGCCGTTCTGCACGGCGTATGGGCTGACGATATAGCCTGGGCTGCGGTGACCGTCGACGTGGTCGACGCCGTTCTGCGCGTCGTCTTCCTCGATGAAGATCGCCGAAGTGGACCACACGTTGCTGTGGCTGATGTAGTCGATAATGCGCCCAACGGCCAAGTCGTTATCGGCCTGTTCGGCGTCCGGCGTCGGTGGGCCGCCGGTATGGTCGCACATGATCCACAGCATTTCTAACGCGGGCACTGTACCCTTAGCTAGGTCGTTGTTGAAGTCCTGGTCCCACAGATCGACGCGGAACTGGTCGGGGATGTTCAGGTCGAAATACGGGAAGTTCTTCACCATGTGTTTGGCCACGGCCGGGAGAGAGGATTCTGCCTGGACCGTGTTCTGGAAGTACAGCGTCTTCTCGCCCGCGGTCCCCGGTAGTGCGCAACCAGGCCCTCCCTCGAAGCACTGCGAGTCGGCGTAAAAGTCGCTCCAGCTCGGTTCGCTGGTCACCCCGCTCGGCTGTAGGTAGGTATTGTTCTCGATGTATTCACCGTAGATCTTCACCGGAAGACCTGCGAGCGCCGCTTCCGAGAACAGGAAGCCTTTCTTCTGATAGGCGAGTGCATCGCCGGCGTTCCCGCCTGGATAGCTGCGGACCCAGTCCGGCGACTGAATGTCGTCGGCGTAGGGCGCCATGCCCTCCTGAATCCATTGGTGACCGTCAGCCGACTGACGGCTCGGGTCGTAGAAATTGTCCAAGAGAGGGAAGCGAGTCACCAGCGCGTGCACGTTCGGCGTGTCCTTGCCTCCGAACACTGCCAACGAGGGGTCGCCATCGCCGGCGGCCACGTCACCCAACACCTGATCATAGGTGCGGTTTTCACGGACAATCAGGAACACGTGTTTGATCAGCGACGGATCGCCGATCTTGGCCGGGATTGCGACCGGCTTGGTACTCGGCTTGCCACCGCTGGCAGACTGGATATTTACCGCCAGATCCCAGTGGTTGTTCTGGAAAACCTGCGTCGACATCGTCGCCAAGGTCGCGCTATCCGGTATGGGGACGATGCTGACGGTGCCGTTGTCTTGGTGGGTATTGTAGCCGCAGACTCCGTGGTCACACTCCATCGAATAACGCGCACCGATGCCCTTGTCGTTGGCAACGAGAAGCACGTTACTGGCCTTGTCCAGCGCGACCGAGGCCGGCGCATAGGCTACCGGAATCATGCCCAGAACGGGATTGGTCGCGCCCCCTTTGACGTTGACCACCGCGATCGCGTTGGCATTGTAAAGCGCGACATAGGCAACGCCATTCTTGGTATCGACGGCGATCGAGCTCGGCGCGGCGCCATAGGCTGGTTGGCCTGCGCCGGGCACTCTGATCGGCAGCCCAAGGTTGATCGTCCACGCCACTTCGTTGGTGGTGGTATCGATAACGGAGATGGTGTCGCTGTAGGTGTTGGCGACTAACAGGTACCGTGCCCCGTAGAACGCCATCCCGGTTGGGTGCAGACCGATCTCGATGTTAGCGGTGACCGTCAGCGAGGCCAGATCTACCACAGAAACGGTGCCGGTGATCGCGGCGCCAACGTACGGGTCGGCGACGATTTCAGTGCCGGCGGAGTTGATCTGGAAGTCTGCCTCTGTAGCGATGCGGCCACCCTCGTTGCTGACGTAAGCCGTCGTGCCGGTGCTGTTGATCAGGATGCTGTGCGGGGCGTTGCCGACGCGGATCTGTTTACCCTGCACCGGCGGCTTCGCGGTCAGGTTGATCTGGGTGAGCGTATCGTTCTGGTTCAGCAGGGCATAGGCGCTCGTGCCATCCTGTGAAAGCGCGACGCCGCCAGGATAAGAAGTGTACCCAGAATAGAACGAGCCGCAGGGGTTGCCATAAGAGGCCGGCGGGCTGTTCGGAAAGCAGGTGATGAAGGAATTGTTCGCCGGCACGCTGACTTGGGCGTCGTCTTCCAGCAAGCCCTCTGCATCGACCTTGGCGATGGTGACATTGCTGCTGTCCTGGCTGAACACCAGGTATTTGCCGTCCGCCGAATAGGTTATGCCGCTATAGCTGCCGCTCGAATCCGATCCGAGTGCGATGTAGTTCTGCAAGACAATGCCGGTGGTGGTGTCGAACACCTCGACGGCTCCGTCGCCATCGCTCGTCGATGTACCCATAGTGAGGACGGCGGCAGTGTGAGTGCTGATGTTGGGGTTCAGCGCAATGGCCTTCGCGCGGACCCGGATGCCGAGGTCGACTTGGATGCCGGCTGGGGTGATGATCCGGCCATCGCTGACGACCCACGAGCCGTTCGGCTGCGGACCAGTGACGTAGGTCGGGTACGGCACGGACTGAGCAGCGGCGAGCCCCGGAAGGCTCAGCCCCGCCGCCAGCAAGCCGGTGAGCGGTCGCAGACGATTGTTTCGAGACTTGCTTCGAGACTTATTTCGAACCTTAATTCGAGACATATATCGTTTTCTCCTTGGATTTTTTCATCTCGCAACGTTAGTAGAAGGGACTTCGCAGCGGTTTAGTAGATGGGACTTCAGCGGTCCTCATCTTTCCTCAATCTCCAACAGGGCTTGGCGCAGGCACTAAGCGCACCAAGGGGATCAGTCTAGTTTTGAGAAAGAGACACTAGCGTGACGCCGAGATTACATTTTTGTAATCTTCGTTGAGAGTGAATGCTGGATGCCCCACCCGTGGCGGTTTCACGGGTGGGCCGCGATGCCGGTGGGCTCAGGAGATTTTGCGGGTGTGAAGCTCAGCCTTTCGGGTCTCATTGACCAGAACTGGGCCGCGTTCGCCATAGGCGTAGTGGCGGAAGCTGCTCCACAACCACTGCTCGGGCTCCAGAACTAAACCCCGCTGAACGGGATTGCGGTGCATGTAGCGCAGCTTCTCCACGCGTTTCTTCTCGGTAAACACACCGAAATCGTAGAAGCGACGTTGCCAAACGTGTCCCACGGCGACGGGCGTACCCCAAAGCGAGTCGGTCTGGGCACCGGTTTGGGCGAGAAGTTCTCGTAGCAGCCGATGAGTGAAGGTTTGTTTCAAAGCGGCCAGCACCATGGAAGGATTGCCGCGCTCCGGCTCGGTAAAAGGAAGATGGACGTGCTCAGGCATGACCACGTAACCGACAACGACAAATTGATGGCGCTGGCGAATCTGCTCCATGGCCTCGAGAAAGAGATCGCGAGAGAGGGGTTTGCCGAGCAGGGGACGGCGCTGATCGCAACTTGTGGTAGTAAAGTGGGAGTATTCCAGCGCCGTAGTAGCGGTACATGTTTGCCGGCATGGAAACGATGTAACAGGAACGCGACGATTTAGCTGTGACCGATGAACATGCCAGTGAGAGTTCGCCGCAGCCCACCCGTGAAACTGCCACGGGTGGGGCATCCCGTGTCGTGTTAGGGTACGGCTTGGCCAGCCCGCGTCCATTTTCGACCCGTCGACTCTATTTAACATTGACGAGCGCGCGCAGGGGCCCGAGCCAGGGTTCGTAGCGTCGCCAGCGCGCGACGGAGGTGCGATAGATGGGCTGCCGGGCCTGCCATTTGCTGGGGGTATTCACAGCCCGCGGATTCGATTCGGGGCGCAGGCACGCGTCGTCCCACGTCAGACCGCAGGCCGCGATGATCCGCCGAATGACTGGTTCGGGGGCGCGGGTCAGGTCCTCGTAATCGACGTCGACGAAGCGATCCGCCGGAAGCACGCTCCGCCAATGGTCGATGAGCCGCTGGTAGCTACGGAAATACGCGACGAGTTCGGCACCTCCGGTCGGAAACGTCAGGCTTGGATGGAAATGAGTTTGATGGATTGACAGCGCTGTATCGACTGCAGCGCGCCGGCAATGGATGATGATTGCGCGCGGGAATGCCACGTGGATCAGCCCGGCCCAAAGAAAGTTAAACGGCATCTTGTCGGTCACTCGCGCCGCCGTCGGCGCGATCGCGCGCAGCACACCGAGGTAGTCTGCCGCCGCTTTGGCCAAGAACTCCGTGGCGACGAACGGGTTCTCGTTCCCGGCCGCGGCGCTCCCGGCCGAAGCGTTCCCGGCTGAACAAGAGCGGTGCCACTCCGCCCCGCGCTGGTTCCAGAAATGCAACTCGCCGCCCGCCCTAACCTCTGGATGCATGGAGACGATCTGCTCGACGAGAGTTGTACCGGACCGCGGCATTCCGAGGATCAGCACCGGCGTCGCATCGTGGCTGCCGAGTTCGGGCGCCCGCACGATCAATTCAGGTGTGCAGCGGGCGATCAGGCGGTCGATCTCGGTCGAGAACGCGGCCGAGGAGTCGAATGGGGCAAAGCTTCGCCTGACAGCGTCTGCGGCGTCGAAATGCTGCATCGCCAGTGCGTAGTCGCGAAGATCCTCTGCCGCCTTGCCAATCGCGAGGTGAAGCCGCAGTCGCTGTCCCGCTTCCAGTCCAGGCGTGGCCAGAGCGGCTTGCATCCCTTGCAGCAGACCGGCGTCATCGCTCGTGACCGGGCGGCACCGGACCAGATCGTAGTAGCTTCCCGCCAGCAGCGGCGCGAGCGCGATCGCGCGTTCGAAGCATGCACGGGCCTCGTCGAAACGGCCGAACTCAGAGAGCAGACTCCCCAACAAATCATACGCCATGGCGTTCGTCGGATCGGCGACCAGCGTCTCTCGCAATACCTGTTCGGCTTCCTGATTGCGATCCTCGGTCAGCAGAGCCCGCGCCTTGCCAAGGCGGCCAAAGCTGTTCCTATCTCCGGTCGCTGCCGCCCGCTGGAAACAGCCGATCGCCTGGTCGCGATTACCCAGGGTATAGAACAGGGCGCCGGCGCGGAACCATGCCTCGGCCAAGGACGGGAGCAGTTTCGTGGCACGGTCGTATGCAGCGATTGCCCCGGCGACGTTACCCAGCTTCTCCAAAGCGATTCCCAGGCGGAAATATGCATCGGTGTACCGCGGGTTGGTGGCGACGGCCCGCTGCAATGCCGCGATGGCATCCGGTACGCGGTCGACCTCGAGGCAGGCGAGGCCGAGATCGTGCTGGATGATGGGATTAGATGGCTGCAGCAGCGCCGCATCGCGCAACGGCGCGATCGCATCGGCTGGCCGCCCGGCCCTGAGAAACTTAGTGGCCAACGCAAGCAGAGGCGACACCTGCTGCGGCGCGGCGGGGTTTGGAGACTGGGACATGGCACGAACCCATAAACTCGTGCATGTTACCAACCCAAGATAAACGGTTTGTAAACAACCGTTAGGCTTGCCCACTTTTGTGGTCGCCTCGGAACGCAACTGCAACGAAGCGAGAAGCCCTCCCTAACGGCTTAGTGTTTAGCGGCCAGATCGCCAGTGTGCGGCGGATCGTCGGCCACTTCCGATTGAATGCAGGGAAGTTTTTGTGCCCTTGAAGGCCGTGGTCGGGCCCTAATTTCACGCGAAACTCCGACATGAAGATTGAACGAAGTGGCGAAAAGGTCGTGTCCGCGTGCTCTGGCGATTGCCGGACTTTCTAAGGAGGAAAGCTAAAAAGACTCTCCCACCATTTCTTCACTTTTCTTCCACAGCGCCGCGGCATTGTTTACATCGAGCGCATATCCACGTACGCCTTCGCTGATGGCGGTGATGGTCGCTTGATCCGGCACGATTTGGCCGACATGGCAGTTCTCGCAATATCGGCCGCCCATCTCGTCGGCCGGAGCGACCACGGCAGCCCACACCGAGGTTGCGGCTCCTTGAGGAATTGTCTTCCACTGAAAAGGCCCCTTCCCCTGGGCGGCGAGTTGCTGATTGATCTGTTCGACGATCTGTTGCATCCGGCCGGCATCGACGTAGCGCCCCAGTTCCGTTCGAATGCCCCCCGGATGCACAGCTGCGGCGCGCACGCCACGATCCCGGTGACGTTTGTCGAATGCGACCGCGAAGAGGATGTTCGCCGTCTTGGATCGGCCATAGGCAACGAAAGGCTCGTAGGGAGTGCGCTCAAAGTTGGGATCGTCGAGATCCACGTTCGAGTAGCGATGCCCCGCAGACGACAGATTGATGAGCCGCCCACCGGTGCGAATGAGACGCGCAATACGATTGACCAGGACGAAGTGGCCTAAATGATTGGTGCCGAACTGAGTCTCAAAGCCGTCAGCCGTATGGCCAAATGGTGTGGCCATCACGCCGGCATTGGCGATGACCACATCAAAGGGTTCCCCTTTTGCCAGCAGTTGATCAGCGCAGGCACGCACGCTTTTGAGATTCGCCAGATCGAGTTCAACCAGGTCGAAGCTTCCGCCGTTGGCCGAGGCGTCCCTTCGCACCTGCTCGGTTGCAGCCTTTGCCTTGTTCAAATCGCGCGCAGCGCCTAGAACCTGTGCGCCATGCGCGGCCAAGGAGCGCGCTGTTTCCACGCCAAGACCAGCTGAAACGCCCGTTACGAGGATACGTTTGTCCTTCAGATTCACGCCGGACAAGACGTCCTCTGTGGTTGAAGTTGCGCCGAATGAAGTTGCCTGAAGTGTGTTCGTCATTTCCTTCCTCCTTGTACTGACAGGTTCGATGTGATGGTTCATGGTCCGGTCGCCCGCTAGCCATGCAAAAGGACGGCGTCCTCAGCCTGTTCGAAATAGTGCTCCGCGTTCAGATCGGCGATGAGACCAGGCTGAACCGGTCGCCATCCCAACCGTTCCTGCGTCAACGCGCTCGAAGCCGGAGCGTCTGTACCAAAGAACATAGCGATCCAGCCAAAATGATCGGCTGCTTCTTCGCGAGACTTGCTGACGACCGGTACGTTCAGATGCCGGCCGATGACCTCAGCGATCTCTCGAGTCGGTACGCCCTCGTCCGCCACTCCGTGATACGTGGCTTCAGCATTATGTTTCTCAAGTACCAGCCTGTAAAGGTGAGCGGCATCGAGCCGATGCACGGCGGGCCAGCGGTTGAGCCCGTCGCCTACGTAGGCAGAAACACCCTTTTCACGTGCAATGCTGATCAGGCGTGGAACGAAGCCGTGATCGCCGTTGCCGTGGACCGACGGCGGAAGCCGCAGCACTGATGCGCGGACTCCGCGTGCAGCCAGCGCAAGCGCAGCCTCCTCGGACTTGCGGGGGAAGCCGGGATTGTGCCCATCCTCTTCTGTTGCGAGCGAGCCTTGGCGTTGAACGAGCAAAGTTCCGCTAGTGACGATCAATGGGCGATCGGAGCCCGCGAGCGCGTTGCCGAGGGTCTCGATGGCATGCCTATCCGCCTCGGCGGCAGGCCCATAGTTTGAGAAATCGTGGATAAAAGCGGTGTGGATCACTCCGTCGCTAGCCGCCGCTCCGCTGCGAAGGCTTTCGAGATCTTCGAGTGAACCGCGATGTACGTCGGCACCAGTGGCGATAAGCGACTTGGCGCCCGCATCCGAGCGAGCAAGGCCGAGCACCTGATGACCGGCGTCGATCAGTTCTCGGACAACTGCCGTACCAATGAAGCCTGTAGCACCGGTAACAAAAACGCGCATATTCTTTTCCTCCTAAGCATTTGTGAATTCGGTCGATAGAGACGAACCGTTCGAGGCCTTCACGCGACTCGCGAGCCGAGTCGAAACTTTCGCAGTGATCAATATCCATTCGCGGGCCGAAGTGGGCAGATCATCGGTCTCGATCAGCTCGTGCAACCAGTCTTCTGCTGAGAGCTCCGCCTGTTCTGAGCCGAACAACTGGGTGACGGTGCTGAAGAAGGCTGACAACTCTCGCTCCGCCATCGTCATCAGGTCGGCGCAACCAGGGTTGGGATTTATTGACGGTTTGTAACCAGCGAGTCGATTCATATTCCTCACCTCTCGAAGGGAACGAACCGGGAACCCCTATTGACAGGCCGCCCGGTTCCGACTAAAACGGAGAGCGTCTCCGAATCACTAGATAAGATAACCGGAGACTATCTCCGGTTGCAACTTTTTTTGAGTATGCCGACGACAAATCAGAAAATTGCCCCGCGAAAGCCGCGCACCGACGCGCAGCGGAACCGCGAGCGCATTCTGGAGGTGGCGAAGGCGGCATTTACTCGTGCAGGCGCGAACGCCAGCCTCGACGACATCGCTAAAGAGGCGGGCGTCGGAGCCGGAACTCTCTATCGCCACTTTCCTACGCGAGACGCACTGATCGAAGCGGTCTATCGGACCGAAGTGGAAAAACTGGCTGCAGCCGAAAAGAAGTTCTCCGAAAAGCTTCCTCCCATCGAGGCCTTGCGAGCATGGATGTTACTTTTCGTCGACTACATCGCGGCCAAGCAGATCATCGCACCCGCTCTGAAATCGGTGGTCGGAGGCCCTTCGAAGCTGTATGAAGGTTCACGCAGTCAGATCCAGGGAGCGATTGATGCTCTGGTGAAGCGCGCAATCAAGAGCGGAGACATTCGGAAGGACCTCGATCCATTCGATCTTCTTCGGGCCCTCATCGGTGTTTCCAACGTCGCGTCGACGCCTGACTGGCAGCAAAGCGCCAGACGACTGGTGGATATCCTCATCACCGGTTCTCGTCCAATCAAATAGACCCTGTGCAAACGTCGGATTCGGGAGAGTCCGAACGCAGAATCTGGAAACGTTGTGCTGCGCGAGTTTACGCCGGTGCTCGCGAAACATTCGAAGTCTTTCTCCCTCATCGACCGCATCTCGGTTGGCGTTGACCGGATGTAGGGAACCTTCGAACCCATGCGAAGGCAAGTCAGATGGCGAGCTGACCCTGGTTGGCTCACTGCATCTCCCGCTCGGGCGTAACATCTAATGTGGTGGAAGCGACTTAACTTAAGATCGAGAACATTTGTGGGAAACACATTTAAGACGGCGTTTCTGCTGACGGCGCTGACGCTGCTGCTGATGTTTATTGGGCGGTACTTTGGCGGGCAGAGTGGAATGTTGCTCGCGCTGGTGTTTGCCGCGGTGATGAACTTCGTCAGCTATTTCTTTTCCGACAAGATTGCGCTGGCCATGTACCGGGCGCAACCGGTGACGCGCGAGGAGCTGCCGCGGGCTTATGCGGCGGTGGAGCGGCTGGCGCCGAAGATGGGCATCCCGATGCCGAAGATTTATGTGATCCCGACAGAGTCGCCGAATGCGTTTGCTACGGGGCGGAATCCGAAGCACGCCTCGGTGGCGGTGACGCATGGCATTTTGGGGCTGCTGAACGACGAAGAGCTTGAAGGCGTGCTGGCGCACGAACTGGGGCACGTAAATAATCGCGACATCCTTATTAGTTCGGTGGCGGCGACCATTGCGGGCGCGATTACCATGCTGGCCAGCATGGGACGGTTTGCCATGATTTTTGGCGGCGGCGGAGACCGCGACGACCGGCGAGGCGGCGGGCTGGCGGGACTTCTGATGCTAATTGTGGCACCGATTGCCGCGAGCTTGATTCAGCTGGCGGTGTCGCGATCGCGCGAGTATCAGGCGGATGCGACCGGTGCGCATTTTACGGGGAATCCGTATGCTCTGGCGAGCGCGCTGCAGAAGCTGGACGCTTACTCGCGGCAGGTACCGATGGCGGCTTCGCCGTCAACGGCGCATCTGTTTATTATCCAGCCGCTGCTGGGAATGAGTTTTGGGAATCTGTTTTCGACACATCCTCCAATTGCCAAGCGGATTGAGCGGCTCACGGGCAGGCCGCCGGAGTTTATGCAGTAACGCTTTCAGCTATCAGCTTTCAGCTTGAGCACGCGCAAGATTCGCCTGTGCTTGAGTTCCAAATCTGTGGTAGCGCGGAAAGCAGATTCCTCCTCTTCGCTGTGCTCAGAGTCGGAATGACAAATAGTAAGGAATGTTCTTTTGCTGAGAGCTGACGGCTGATAGCTGACAGCTGTGCTATGACATCAGTAACTCCGGCGCTTCCGCTCTAGATAGTAAAATCCAGTTAATGTCTCCTGAGAGCGCGATCGCCGTATCCCATAAGGCAGCTGAGTTGGAAAAGGCGCTTCGCCGCGTGATTCGCGGCAAGGACGACGTGGTGCGCCTGGCGTTGGTCAGCATTTTCGCGCGCGGACACCTGCTGATCGAAGGCGTTCCCGGCGTCGGCAAGACCACCCTGGGACAGGCTATGGCGCGGACCATCGATTGTACGTTTCAGCGGGTGCAGTTTACCAGCGATATGCTGCCCTCAGATGTGCTGGGGATCTCGGTGTATTCGGCGCTGGAGCAGGAGTTTGAGTTCAAGCGCGGGCCAGTTTTCACCAACGTGCTATTGGCAGACGAAATTAACCGGACGACCCCGAAGACGCAATCGGCGCTGCTGGAGGCGATGAACGAAGGCCAGGTCACGGTGGACGCGCATTCTTACGAATTGCCGCAACCATTTCTCGTGATCGCAACGCAGAATCCAGTGGAACATCATGGAACGTATCCGCTGCCGGAATCGCAGTTGGACCGATTTTTGATGCGGGTGAGAATGGGATATCCCGAAGCCGCGGCGGAACGGGAGATTCTGCGGTCTGAGGCGGGAATGGAAGTATTGCAGAGTATGCGGCCGGTGCTCAGCGGGGCTGACGTGCTCGAGATGCAAGAGGCGGTTAAACAGATACGCGTGGATGAATCGTTAGTGAGCTACGCCCTGGAAATTGTGCGGCGGACGCGGGAGTCGGAATATTTGTCGCTGGGAGTTTCGCCGCGCGGGGCGCAGGCTCTTTATCGCGCGGCGCAGGCGATGGCGTTCCTTGATGGGCGCGGGTTTTGCACTCCGGAAGATTTCAAACCGCTCGCCGTGCCAGTGTTTGCACACCGCGTGGTAGTCAACGGAGGGTATGCTTCGACCCTGAAGAAATCCGAGCAGGCCGATCAGGTGCTCAAAGAGATTGTGGAGAATGTGGTTGTGCCGGTGTAGGAGAGCAGTTCTCAGTTCTCAGTTTCCAGCTCCCAGTCTCCCGTCTTCGGCGGGATATAATTTCCGGCTATGTCCTTTCTGCGATTTCTTATGCTTCTCTCGCTTATCTGCTGGATTGGTGGGCTCATCTTTTTTGCGTTTGTGCTCGCGCCTACTGCGTTTTCTGTTTTGCCCACGACTCATCTCGCCGGCAATGTGGTTGGCCGCGCTCTGGGGAAGTTGCATTGGATCGGCTTCGTCGGGGGGATCGTGTATCTGATCAGTTCCCTGCTCTACAGTCGCGTCATTGACGGCACGGCGCATGCGTTTGCGGTGCGCCATGTGCTTCTATGCTTGATGCTAGCGCTTACTTTGATCTCGCAGTTTGGCATCATTCCGCGCATGGACGTTTTGCGTGCGTCGCTCGGCGAGGTGAGTGCCGCACCCGCTGATAATCCTGAGCGGGTTCAGTTCGATGCGCTGCATGTTTGGTCGACGCGCGTGGAGAGTGCGGTGCTGCTGCTGGGGTTAATCGTCGTGTATCTCACGGCGCAACAGCTCGGAATGCGCTAGGTTGCGCGAGGTCCGTGGTGGTCTGCGCCGGGCTTCGCCCTGGCTTGGACAGCCGAGGCGCCTGTCGCCACACGAGTGTTGCCGGCTCTCCACGGTTGGGCAATCTCCACAGCATCATTTATCCTGAAGTGTTTGGCCTTGGTCGCTGATCGCGCTGACGGCTTCACGGTCCAGCTATAGAGCCAGGAGCTAACAGCTAAGAGCTTTCCCTTATGAAAACTGGCATTATTGGCCTGCCTCAGGTGGGCAAGACATCTTTGTTTCGGATTTTGACCAAGGCGCATCTTTCGGATCAGGCGCGGGCGAATCCGCGTGAGGCGCATATTGGCGTGGCCAAGGTTCCCGACGATCGGCTCGACCGGCTGGCCGCGCTCTACAACCCGAAGAAGTTGACACATACGTCGGTGGAATACGTCGATGTGGGGGCCATTGGGCAGGAAGCGTTGAAAGACAGTGCGTACGCGGCTCACTTGCGCAACGTGGATGCTCTGGCGCATGTGGTGCGCGTGTTCGATGATCCCTCGGTGCCGCACACGGGTGAGATTGATCCGTTGCGCGACATCAAGAATGTGGAATTCGATCTGCTGGTGAGCGACCTGGGACAGATCGAAAAGCGGCTGGAGCGGCTGGAAAAAGATCTGAAGAAGATGAAGACGCCGGAACTCGAAAAAGAATTCGAATTGCTGAAGCGGGCCAAGGCGCAGGTGGAATCCGACAAGCCTTTGCGTGAAATGGAGATGACTCCCGAGGACAAAAAGCGCATTAAGGGCTTTATGTTCCTCAGCGAGAAGCCGATTTTCTATGTACTCAACATCGGCGAATCAACGGAGTTAGGTAAAGAGCTGGAGGAGGCCGTGAACAAATATAAGCTCACCGAGATTGCCGCGCGGACGAATGCAGCGGCTACTGCGATTTGCGGCAAGGTGGAAGCCGAATTGGCTGAGATGAGCGATGCGGATGCAGCCGAGTTTCTCTCCAGCTACGGGTTGACGGAAAGCGGCTTGGTGCGACTCATTCGCACTACTTATAAATTGCTTGGCCTGATTTCATTCTTTACTGCTGGAGAAGATGAGTGCCGCGCCTGGCAGGTCCCCGCGCATTCGCGTGCGCAGGACGCGGCGGGAGCGATTCACTCCGATCTGGAGAAGCACTTCATTCGGGCCGAAACGATTCGCTGGGATCAATTGCTGGAGGCTGGATCGGAAGCCAATGCTCGCGCGAAAGGCACGCTGCGCTTGGAAGGCAAGGACTACATCGTCCAAGATGGCGACGTCATGCATATCCGGCACTCCGGATAAGCTCCCAAATCCACCACGGAGACACGGAGTCACTGAGAAAATCAACAAACTGGCCTTCTCTGTGTCTCCGTGCCTCTGTGGTGGGTTCGTGTACAGGAAACTGATACCATCCTCGCCAAACGTATATGAACCCAATCTTCATCAGCATTCTGCTGGGCCTGACCGCCGCGGCCGCTAATGTTTTTGGCGGCGCAATTATTGTTCAGCGGAATTGGGAGCGGCGGTATCTGCGCTACTTTGTCGCGCTGGGCGCGGGGTTCATGCTGGCCACGGCTTTAGTCGAGATGGTGCCAGAAAGCTTGGAGTTGCGGGGCAGGAGCGCGGCCTTCCTTATTCTGCTGGGCTACCTCATTATTCATTTCTTCGAGCACACGGTGACGCCGCACTTCCATTTCGGCGAGGAGACGCACCAAGACGAGTTCATGCACTCGCACAAGGGATATTCCGTTCTGCTGGGGTTGATCATCCACACGTTTTTTGATGGCATCGCGATCGCCTCCGGGTTTCTGGTTTCAAACGCACTGGGGTGGCTCATCTTTTTCGCCGTGTTTCTGCACAAGATTCCGGAGGGCTTCACCGTGAGTTCAGTCATGCTGGCCAGCGGACGCAGCCGTGGAACAGCCTGGGGAGCGTCCGTGATTCTAGGAGGGGCGACGTTGGCGGGAGTTCTGACGATGGCGCTGTTTCGCCATCACGTGGGAGCAGGCCTGCCACTCTCGGCCGGAGTAACGATTTATGTTGCGGCTTCCGATTTAGTTCCAGAGGTGAACAAAGAGCCGGCGATGAAGATGGCACTGTTGGTGTTTGTGGGGGCGGGCATGTTTTTCCTGCTGGAACAACTATTTCACGTGCATTGAAGTCATTTGTCGCCTTCAGATTCAGCTCTCCGTTCTCGAAGAAAACTTCAGACGCTGATCCCAGCGCGCAAATCAATTCTTCTTTTTGTGTTCTGGAAGCGGAAGCACGTGAAGGCCAGGAATCTTTTTGAAGTCCTTGGCGTCTGGGGTGACTAGCACGCCGTCTCGTGCGGTGGTTGCGCCGGCAAAACAGTCCGCATAAGGCAAACCGTAGCCAGCTTTGAGCTGAGCAGCTTGCGCGGTCACGGTTTCGCCGGCGTCTAGAATCGCCAGTGGAAGCAACCTGACGCGGTCCATGATGCGAGTGGTCTCAACGAAGCCTTCTGCCTTGGCAATCGTGTAGTAAACCTCACCCCAATTGATTACCGACATCAGCACCGGCTGTTCCGCATCGCGCGCCTCCTTGAAGAGGCGATTCACAGTGTCGGCACCGGGTCCGCCGGTTAAGAACCGATAGAGCGCATTGGCATCGAGCACATGAACTTTCATTTCAGATCGCGGTCCCGGGTTCGCTCAACCCGGTCGGGAAGGCCGCGTCCCGCAAGTAGGCCTTTCATGGCATCTATAAACTCGTCGGTCACAGGCTGTAGGATAAGGCGGCCTGCTTCCTCGAGAAACGCGACGCGGGTGCCTTCGCCGATCTGAAACTTGCGGCGGATGCCCACCGGGATTACTACCTGGCCCTTTGCCTTCACCGTTGCATACTCTATCGCCATAGTCTTACATTGTACGTTGTGGTTATACTCTGGTCAAGGAAGTTGTACTTATTGCTGCTGGTTGGAGGATTACGTTTTCGTGCCTCAGAGGATGGACGACTAAGTAAGAATTAAGGGCCAGGAGTCTGCGGTAGAGAGGCACACTCCTGGCACTCTGTGTTCAATCCACCGTATTTTTGGCGGTATATCCGTCGCGGGAGACAACGTCGATTTTCTGGTCCTTGCCTTTCTGATCCTTCACTTTGAGCGGGCCACCATCGGGCGCGACTACCTGCACTTTCAGTTTGCGGTAAGTACCATCCAGCTTATTGTTGGTGGGATGGTAGGAGAGCGAATACTGATTGCGGATATCGTTTCCGATGTCCTGGAAGTCTTCGCCGTATTCCGCTTGAAAGCGAGGAAAATAGGCGCGGCCGCCGGTCATCGCGGCAAAAGTGCGCATTTCATTATCGGCCTGCAGGTAATCCATGTGGCCCACTGGAATGCCCATGCCGTGGGGTGCAGCGCGGCCTTGGGCCTCATACATCTCGCGGATAATCCATCCCACGCTGACCGGGAAGATGGTTACGTCCTTCGTGTCCTTAATTTTCTTCGTGATCTTATCGAGGGTGAGCTTGCTGAAAGTATCGACTCCGGTGGTGACGAGGATGACGTACTTCTTCCCTTCCACCCGATCGAGCCGGTCCAAAGTGTCGTACAACGCGTCGAACAGGTTGGTCTCGGAGAATCCCGGAATGCGCAACTGGTTGAGCGCCCCGTAAACCGCTCGCTTGTCCTGGGTGAAATCGACAAGAATGTGCGGCTGCATGTCGTAGTAGCCGACGGCGATCCAATCGTCTTTTCTAAGCGTGTTGGCGAAGGCGTAGGAAGCCTGCAGAGCCTGGATCATGAAGCCGTAGTTGGTGGATGCGTACTCGATGAGAAGCACGGCGGTAATGGGAGCTTGCGATAGGTTGAAGTTGGTGATCTGCTGCGGCGATCCGTCTTCGAATAGTCGGAAATTATCTTTCTTCAATCCCGGGACGAACTGCCCAGCCTTGGTAGTGACCATCACGTCGACATTCACCAGCGGCACATTTACTTTGATGGAATAGTCGGGCATGCCCTCGACTTTTTTGGGCGCAGCAGGCGGCGGAGGTGGCGGAGGGGCTTCAGTATTTTTCCTTGGGATGGTATAGGGACCGACATCCCCGGTCGGACCACCGGCATCGGTGGGCGCGTCTTGTTTGGGCTTGCCGTTATTTTGATCCTGCGGCTGGTCTGGCGGCGTCTGCGACTGGTCTTGGGCGAAGGCTGAGACGATAGAAAGCAGAAACAGCGAGACCGCTAACGTCATCGCGAGCTTCGTGAAATGGTGCAAGCGCGGGCTTTGTTGCGATCTTTGTTCCGTTCTGTGTTGCGTTCCGGGGCAAGTGGCCATTCGTTGGGTAAACATGCAAACCTCTGATAACTTAGGATACAAAAGACTGTTGGGAGCAAAAACTCCTTGTGCTAGTATAGACGCAAGGATTCGCGATTGGGATGTTTTGCCGGGCTCCCAGTATTCCCCCTCCAGGCAACGACTTGCAATTTAGCGAAGTCTAATTCAGCATAAGGTGGTCTTTCCAGTCCATCCGGGTGCCCGTTCATGAAAAAATTCGCTTTCGCGCTGCTCGTTGTCTCCCTGTCGTTTCCCTCTTCTACGTTTGCACAAAAAACTGTTTCGGCGCCGGTGCCGCAAAACCCTCAAACCATTGCCGTTAGCCAAATTCACCCGGGCATGCGCGGGGTCGCCTACACGGTGTTTCAGGGCGTGAAACCCGAGGCCATGGATGTGGAAGTTCTCGGCGTACTGCACAACACCAATGGTCCCAAGGGCAATGTCATTCTGGTGCGGCTGCACGGGGAAAAGGTGGAGTACACGGGCGTAGTCGCGGGCATGAGCGGCAGTCCGGTTTATATCGAGGGCAAGCTGGCGGGGGCGCTCGCTTTTCGCATTGGAGAATTTTCTAAGGAGCCGATCGCTGGAGTAACACCGATCGCGGATATGCTCGAAATCAGCGCGCTCGACCGGTCCCCCGCGGAAGAGACTGCTGCGTCTAAGCCCTCGGTAAATGTGGTGGCGGGTAAGAGTGCGTCACCGGGAGAGATTTCCGCGCTGCCAGGATCAACCGAGGACACCGGTAAGGATTTTTCGAACTACCTGAAGCCCATTGAAACTCCGCTGGTATTCAACGGATTTTCCGAGCAGGCGATCCATCTTTTCGCGGGACAATTTGCATCCGCCGGAATCGTACCCGTCATGGGTGCGGGGTCGATGAGTGACGAGAAGCAGCCGGAGCCAGTCGAGGCTGGCTCGGCCATCAGCGCGATCCTGGTGCGCGGCGATATGAATATCGAAGCCACCTGCACCGTCACCTATGTGGATCCGCAGCGACTGCTGGCTTGCGGACATCCGCTGCTGCAGTTCGGCTCCGTCGATCTACCGATGAATAAGGCCGAAGTTTTGGCCACGCTGCCGTCGCCGATGAATGCTTTCAAAATTGTGAACACCACGGAGCCAGTGGGAACGTTCGTCCAGGATCGCCACACTGGTATTCTCGGCGTCTTCGACCGGCAGCCTGAGATGATTCCGGTGACGCTTAGCATTCACAGCGGAGCGGGTGTGAAGCAGTTTCACTACGAGGTGCTGAATAATCCGAAGCTGACGCCGGTGGCTCTGATGGTAACTGTATTTAACGCGCTGCACGGCGTGAATGAGTTTGGGGAAGAGATCACCTACCGGCTGGCCGGCAGCATCGGAGTGAAAGGCTTCCCTGAAGTAACCATGCGCAACATGTTCGCCCCCTCGGAGAACGCACAGCCGGCCGCCATGCAGGCTGCGATTTCGTTAGGCGAGCGCTTTGGGCGCATCTATGACAATCCTTTTAACGCTCCCGCCATCGCGGGCGTGAAGCTGGATTTCGACCTCGTGCGGGAGCGGCGCTGGGCGCGGCTGGAGAGCGCGCGCACGGATGTGACCGAGGCTCGTCCGGGCGACGAAATCATGCTTGAGACGGTGCTCGCGCCCTATCGCGGCGAGCGCATCGTGCAGCAGATTCCGGTGAAGATTCCCACGTCGGCGAGCAAGGGAACGCTGCGCATCCTGGTGAGCGACGGCGAGACTCTCGACCACATCGGTCATGCAAACGCAGCCTTTGGCCGTACTCTCGATCTTGCTTCTACCATCGCATTACTGAATAAAGAGCACTCCAATAACCGCGTTTATGTATCGCTGCTTGAGGCCGATCCCGAAGCGCGTGTCGCCGACAAGGTGATGCCCACCCTCCCGATCTCGATCATGAATGTGATGGATGGCATGCGCGGCAATCAGGAGATGGTGGTGAGCGGCGAATCGAATGTGGATGAGACGGCAACGGCTCCGCTGGATTACGTTGTATCCGGAGCACACTTGCTGACGGTGACGGTGAAATAGGTACCAACCCCTGAGTACCTAGCTCGTCTCTTCTTATCTTCCACTCCTCGTGCTCCACGGGGTGGGTGATGACCAAGCAGTCAAAACAATAGACAGCTGGCTTTATCCATGTGGCGGAAGCCGTCCGTGGCGACGGCGGCCAGCACCATGAGGGTTGCGTTGTAGCCGGCGTGGGCGAGGAAGCTGGAAGCTACGGACTTGGTCATCGCCCGCACGGTGGTCAGGATCACTCCGACCAGGAAAATGATCAGCACCGCTCCCCACGAACGGTACTGCAAGTAGTGCATCAGGCCGAAGGGCACAGCCGTGAGAACAATTCCCCACACGACGCCGAGGCGCCGCGCCAGCACGGGGTAAAGAAATCCGCGAAAGAGAAGTTCTTCCCACAAAGGTCCAAGGGTGACGGCGAAAACCGCAGTGAGATAGGCGTCCGAAGGCCGGGCGAAGAATTGATCGAAGGGCGTGTTCTTGGGCATGGGCAAAAGCCGTCCCAGGAAGTCGAGGCCGAGCATGAGAACGCCGAGCCCCACAAAAGTCGCAGCGCCGCTTCGGGGCCAATTCCAAAGGATGGATTGCCAGAATCGAGTGTGATATTTGCCTTCGATTAGCAGGATCATGTAGAGCGCGACGACGATATAAGTCAGCAACTGCGCGAGCAGAGCGGAAACCGGTTTTTGCGCCACATCGAGCCAACGCGTGTGCGGATAGGCGAACCGGAGCAACCCCGGCGCAATGATGAGTTGAGTGATGACGAACATTAATAGCGTGAAGCCGATAATTAGCAGGACATCCCAGCCGCTCCAGACGGGGTTCTCGCCGGAACTGGACGGAGACGGCGGAAGCAAGACTGGCGGCGGGAGTGGAGCGGAATCCAGTGGGAGCGGCAATTGCTCCTCACCGTTAAGGGCCTGTGGGTCCAACTGCGGGTTTTCTGATGACGCCAAAAGATCCTTTCTCTACGCGCTGCGCTTCCCGTTCCCTGCAAAATATCCCGCTAGCGCCTGGCCGGTATACGACTTCTTTACTCTTGCCACCTGACTCTTGCCACCTCCTCCGGCGTACCTTGGGGCGACGATGCGGCCGACTTCTTTTAGCGCGCGGCCGCGGTAGCGATGGGCCTTATGGCCTTAAGTTCTTTGGAATATTTCTTTCTCACCTGATAAACCGCGAAGGCGTCCTGCAAATTCAACCAGAACTGCTCGGAGGTTCCGAAATACTTGGCCAAACGAGCCGCCATCTCGGGAGTAATTCCACGCTTCTCCCGAACAATGTCGTTCACGGTAGGCGCAGAAACATGCAACTCCACCGCCAGCCGGTAAGCGGAGATGCCCATCGGCTCCAGAAACTCCTCCCGAAGAATCTCTCCAGGATGGACCGCCCAACCCGGCGGACCTTCATTCTTGATATTCATGATTGCCCTCCCATTCGCCCTTACCCAGACGAAGAATCAGTGGTAATCCGTGATCTCGACCTCATAGGCATCGCCGTCCCGCCAAGCGAAGCACACGCGGAATTGATCGTTGATCCGAATGCTATGCTGACCTTCGCGGTCGCGGCGCAGCGCCTCCAGTTTGTTACCGGGAGGAATTCGCAAATCCTCCAATCTTCCGGCCGAGTGAAGCATGGCCAGCTTCTTCTTCGCGACATTTCGCAGATTCGCCGGAGGCATTCCCCTGCTCTTGCCCGTGTCCCAAAATTCCTTCGTGTTTTTGTCCGCGAAGGTTTTGATCACTCAGCCAGTTTAACGGGTATCGTTAATAACGGCAAGCATTAAAGTTACTCAGGCGCTGCGCTTTCCGTTCCCTGCAAAATACACGGCTAGCGCCTGGCCGGTATACGACTTCTTCACTCGCGCCACCTGCTCCGGTGTGCCCTGCGCGACGATGCGGCCACCTTCTTCGCCGCCTTCGGGGCCGAGGTCGATGATCCAGTCCGCGTTGCGGATCACGTCCAGATTGTGTTCGATGATGATGATCGAATTGCCGAGATCGGTCAAACGGTGCAGCACGTCTAGAAGCTTTCTTACATCGTCGAAGTGCAGGCCGGTGGTCGGCTCATCGAGAAGATAAAGCGTCTTGCCGGTCTGGCGCTTGCTCAACTCGCGGGCCAGCTTGATGCGCTGGGCTTCGCCGCCGGAGAGCGTGACCGCAGATTGACCAAGATGAATATAGCCGAGGCCGACGTCGACCAGCGTTTGCAGCTTTTGCTTTACCTGTGGGATGTTTTCGAGAATGGGCAGCGCATCGGAAACTGGCATCTCCAGCAGGTCGGCAATGGAGTTGCCGTTGTACTTTACGGCAAGGGTTTCGCGGTTGTAACGGCGTCCGCCGCAGACCTCGCACAAAACGTAGACGTCGGGAAGAAAATTCATCTCGATGCGGCGCTGGCCTTCCCCCTGGCAGGCCTCGCAACGGCCGCCGGAGACGTTAAAGGAAAAGCGTCCGGCTTTATAGCCGCGCTCGCGCGATTCGGGCAGCATGGCATAGATATCGCGGATCGCAGTGAAGACACCGGTATAAGTTGCAGGATTCGATCGTGGAGTGCGGCCGATCGGCGACTGATCGATGCGAATGACTTTGTCGATATTCTCCGCGCCGACGATGGCTTTGTGCTCGCCGGATTTTTCGCGCGAGCGATAGAGTTGCCGCGCGAGGGCGCGATACAGGATGTCGTTCACCAGTGTGGACTTGCCGGAGCCGGAAACTCCGGTCACGACGGTCATCACGCCAAGTGGAAACGTTACGTCGAGATTCTTGAGATTATTTTCCTTCGCGCCGAGAATCGTGAGCGCCGCGCCATTGGCCTGACGGCGCTGGGCCAGCATTTCGATTTGCGCTCTGCCGGAGATGTAAGCGCCGGTCAGCGAGTTGGGCTCGCTCATGATTTCGGCGGGCGTGCCATGGGCGACCAGGCCGCCGCCGTGACGTCCGGCACCGGGGCCGAGGTCGATTACGTAATCGGCGCGGCGGATGGTCTCTTCGTCGTGCTCGACCACCAGCACCGTATTGCCGAGATCGCGCAGATTTTCGAGCGCAGTCAGCAGGCGTCCATTGTCGCGATGGTGCAGGCCGATCGAAGGCTCATCTAGGACATAGAGGACGCCGCGGAGTTTCGAGCCGATCTGTGTCGCTAAACGAATGCGCTGGCCTTCGCCGCCGGAGAGCGTAGCGGCCGAGCGATCGAGGGAAATGTAGTTCAATCCTACGGCGTTGAGAAATTGCAGACGCTCAACGATTTCGTGCGTGACACGGCCTGCGATCTGCTCTTCTCGACCTGCGAGTTTGATGCCCTTCGCAACTTCGAGCGCTTTCGAAATCGGGAGCGCAGTGAAGTCGGCAATCGACATGCTCTTTACTTTGACGGCGAGGCTTTCTGGTCGCAGACGTTTGCCGTGGCACGCGGGGCATTCGCTCGCGGACATGTGATCCATCAGCCAGTCGCGATAGCCTTCTGAAGTGGAGTCTTCGAGATTCTGTTTCAGGTATCCGAAGATTCCGCGAAAGCCGGTTTTACCTCGGCCCGATTCGCCGTTCAATAACAGATCCTGAATCTTCTCCGGAAATTTTTCGAACGGCGTATTCAGGTCAATTCCATGCGCGGCGGCGGTCACTTGCAAAGCATGAATCAGGCCCTGCGAAGCTGAACCCGGCCCGAGTCCGCCATCGAGCAGAGGCTTTGACCAATCGGTGATGATTTTTGCCGGATCGAAATCGTAGCGGCTGCCGAGGCCGTGACACTCGGGGCAGGCTCCGTACATGCTGTTGAAGGAAAACGAGCGCGGCTCGAGTTGCGGCACGCTGATGCCACAATCGGGGCAGGCGAGTTTTTCGGAATAAAGTTGTTCATCGCCGCCGACCACGGCCACTTGCACGAGGCCTCCGGCAAGCTTCATCGCAAGTCCCACGGACATTTCAAGACGGTGCTCGATGCCTGGCTTCACCAGAAGGCGATCAATTACCACTTCGATGGTGTGGTTCTTGCGCTTGTCGAGGTTGAGGTCGTCGTCGAGATTCACGATTTCGCCGTCGACGCGGGCGCGAGTATAGCCATGTTTCAGCAGCGTCTCCATCTCTTTCTTGAATTCGCCCTTGCGGCCACGGACAATCGGCGCGAGAACCATTACGCGATCTTCCGGAGTGAGCGTCATCACGCGCTGGACGATCTGTTCGGCCGACTGCCGGCTGATGGGACGGCCGCACCTGGGACAATGCGGTACCCCGATGGAAGCGAACAGGAGACGAAGATAATCGTAGATTTCGGTGATCGTGCCGACAGTGGAACGTGGGCTGCGGCTGGTCGTCTTCTGCTCAATCGAGATCGACGGGCTCAGACCATCAATCGAATCTACATCCGGGCGCTCCATCTGATCCAGAAATTGCCGCGCGTAAGTCGAGAGCGTCTCGACATAGCGGCGCTGGCCTTCCGCGTAGATCGTATCGAAGGCAAGAGAGGATTTGCCCGAGCCGCTCAGGCCGGTCACCACGGTGAGGGTGTTGCGGGGTATCTCAACGTCAATATTCTTAAGGTTGTGCTGGCGCGCGCCGCGCACCGATATTCTGGTAATAGCCATTTAGTTATTGTCTGAAAACCCCGGGCTGGATCGGCCTTCCGTAATGTCGACAGGGTTACAGAGTTGTCCGACAGTAGGACTGCACAGCTCTACTCCGTATCTTAATCGTCAATAGCGGCGGGCGTCAACGCAGGTAGATTGAAGAAACCGCATAGACGAAAGTTGCGCGTCCGGCATCTGATTACTGCAATCTAACAAGGGTGGTTTAATCGTGATTTCGTACTTCATGCCTCTGATTCTCTGCCTCACGGTAGCGCTCTCCGTTGGAATTGGCGTGCTCACGGCTTACGCGGCAGTGATCGGCATTCTGCAAGCGTGCGGTCGGGCGTCGCAAATGCGGCCTGCGGAAACGCGTCCCCGGCTGGTTCTGGTGCCTACGCAGAATCACGCCAGCGGCGATTAGTTTCTTTTCATCTTAGTTTCTTTTCATCCTGGAAGTACTTCCAATCGCCATTCTTGCGTCTTAAGTCCACGTTCGTTCCCGGACGGAAAGTGGGCTTCCCCAAGAGGCGGAGAAATCTCTGCGGCCTGACACAAGATTGTGAAGCACTCAAGACTGTGAAGCGCGAGCACGCAATAGCGTCAAGGATTCCCATTGCAGCCACAGCCGCTTAGGCCAATCTCGATCCATGCAAGGGCGCTCGATTAAAAGAAAAAACGCTCCGCAGAAGAGCATGACGACGGGCACAATCAAGAAGGCTTGGAGAACGTAGTACACCCAGAAATTCTCTCCAACGTGCAGCGGTGCCGTCAGGTGCTTAACCCCATAGATCAGCACGAAGTGAAAGAGATAAATGCTGTAGCACATTCCTCCAATGTTGGTGATCCAGGGATGGCTGAAGACGGCTGCGAGGATCCGTCCACGAAACGCAGCGAGATACAGAAACACGATCAGAAACGGGAGCACGACGTGGCTCGTATTGCGGCCCATCAGCCACACCAGCGGCCAAAGGCAAAGTGCGAAAACATCCCAGGTGAAAGTCTGCTTCCATTCCCCGCGTGTAAGGTACAAATCGCAGATCAGAAATCCAGCCAGGAAGCACGGCAGATAATAGCCGATGGAATAGTGCAGGTGGAGGCTTCCATAGAGTGGAATACTCAAGAAGCCAACTATCAACATTATCGCAAGAAGCACACCCCGGCGCAGACCAGCGTCGGCGATCGAGAACAACAAGGATAAAGCAGGCACCAGTAAATAAAACTGAACCTCGATCTCCAGGGACCACGCCACTCCGTTCACTGCGCCCGGAAATGCCCCAAAAATCAGGTTGTGCATGTACACAAAACTGGCCAGTAAGTGGGGAGCCATTTCGCCAAGGGAGCGATGCAGCGCAACCCACGCTATGGCGGCACATGCGAACAGGCTGAGGAAGTAGGGAGGCTCCAGGCGAGTCAGGCGACGTAGGAAGTACTGCTTCAAATCCACTCTGGGAGCGTTTAGGAGGTAACGGGAAGCGAAAGGTACGCCCAGAATGAATCCACTGATCGCAAAGAACAACTCGACTCCCCGTTTCGGCAGGTCGGTGTCGAGGGCTATTGGAAGTGCAACGGCACTGCGCTCCAGAGCTGCGTAGATGTGGAATAAAACGACCGAAGCAATCGCTACAAACCGCAATCCGTCGATCTGGGGGATGAATCGCTTTTGCGTTGTGATGCGCCTGAACTGAAGCATTCGGTTGGAAAAACATAGCACGTCAAGGAGAGTCCAAAGGCTCGCATCTCGAAGCGCGAACCGTATACATCACCCCCACCATTCAGTGACTGACCAATGCTTCCTCCGTAGGATGAGCACTAGTGGAGCCCGGACATCTCTTCACTTCATCCATCTACTTGGATTGAACTTCGATTGCTTCCGCGACGTTCATTGACCGTCCTGCTTGATTGTCGACGTGAATCTTTCGACCGCGCTTCAGGTACGCTCCGATCACTCCGGGCTGTGACCAGTCCAAGTCCCATCCGTTTTCAATCGCGAGGAGCGTGTAGGCGCCGGGAACTACATTGTGCAAACTGAAAGTGCCATCCAGATCGCTTTGGTCGCGGCGGAATAGATCGTGGTCGGTCGCCGGACTTTGCGGTACAAGAACGACCATGGCTCCAGCGACCGCCTTGCCAGCGTTTTTAGCCGTTCCTTGTACTTCCACGCTGCCGCCCACAAGGGTAACCGAAACGGATGCGGCAGAGCCTGCCGCCAGATTAAGAGTATGAGCTTTGAGTTCGGCTCCTTCGGCTGAGATGTGGGAGATGAAGTAGGGCTTGCCACCACCCCAGACCACGACTTCATATTTCCCAACCGTGACCTGCTGGAGTTCCGCTTCGCCTTTAGAATCGACGGCTTGAGAAGCACCAACCATTCGATTTCCGGAACGTAATCCTATCGTAAGGTGCTCGGGAAGCGTGGGCTCCCCAGGTATTTGTACCGAAAACTTGACGCTGCTGACCGCGTCGCTCTTGGAGGCATCGATTTCTTCTCCGTCTTTTTCAAGATCAACTCCGTTCATTTGAGAGACTGTTCCTCCGCGCAGCCGGACATTGTAGCGTCCCGCTGGAATGCCCGTGATCTCCATAACGCCTGGCGCCACCACGTTGCCGCCGCTGCCCTGAATAAATGTCGTCGAGCCGTCAAATGTGGGTTGCTCAAGCTGCGGAAAACTATATCCGTGCTTGCCATCGTCCGCCGTGCGAAACCGCAGACGAAGGGAGGGAACCGGATTCAGGTGGAAATCGGCCTCCACTCGCTCGCCTCCGCGAATCGGTATCGGCATGGCGTCGTCGGCTTCCCTCCCGTCCGGGTAGTAAGTAATCGGATAGGCGACATCAAGGGATCGATCGATTTCCGCCGGCGCCTCTGTCTGCTGACCGGTTCCTGATTCTGTTCCCGCCGAGCCTGAGCGATTTGAAGGAGGATGAACGGCGTACCACGGAGTGCTGTTGACCGATAGAAAATAGTTGCCGGGCCTTAGTGGAGTAAATTCATACTCTCCGAGGTCATCGGTCTGCCCGCCGCGAGACTGGCGGATCTGATCTACACCCCTGCTGTGATCGTCGAAATACAGTTGCACCGTGGCGTGGCGAACTGGCTCGCCGAATTCGTCGAGTACTTTACCAATAATCACGGCGTCCGGTGCAAGACGGAGCGCCAGGGTCTCGGTGTCGAGCCCCGCTCCGGTCACGATTGCGGTGGAATATTGATCATGCTGATCGTAGCTGGCGGAGATGAATCCCCGTCTCGCTCCTGTCAGCGAATATTTTCCAGCAGGCAGTCCGGTGAACTCAAACTTACCGTCCTCAGCCGTGACGATTGAGAAAAACTTTTTGGGATCGTTCGCGTCCCGCACGGTAATTCGCGAGCGAGCCAGAGGTCGAGCGTCCGCTTTACTGACTACGGTTCCGGCGATTCTGTAGCCCGAGGGGATGATTGCGGTCTGTGAGGCAGCAAAGGATTGGGCTTCGGGCATATAAAGAACAAGCATGGATAGGACTGTCGCCATGCAGAACCCGCCGCTTGGGACGACCACTCGGGCTAAAGCCCGATTGGCTTTAGGGGAATTACGCGGCGCTGAAGCGCCGCTCTTCCACGGTGTTTTATGCATTTGCCGTGCTTCATGCATTTGTAGTGATTGACGCATTTGCAGCGATTTATGAACTCGCGGTGATGTGTACATTCCGCCTGCTCTCCGACAGCCTGCCAGGTCTTACTCGCTGCCCTGGGTCATCTGCAACTGCAATGTTACTTTTTGTCCGGCGGCGAAGTGGACCACCTGCCCCTTCGCCTCATATACCTTCATCGCTTCCGCATCTCGATAGGGAAGATCTCGCTGTTCGCTGCTAAAGGCTATGACGTGGTAAACGCCCGGTGTCACCGTTTGATAGTTGAAAGACCCATCGGGAAAAGCCGAAATCTCCAAAAACCGCCCCGGGCTCTCCGGCAAGGGAATGCAATAGATAAAGCCAGGTGGAGACCAACGGCCTGAGGCGGGCTGAGTTGAGGGGGCACCGAGCAGGGCGCCTTCCAGTTCCGCAGTATCGTCTCGCAACGTAATGTCGATGGGCGTATTCGCGCCGGGCACCACGACCAACGGTTCGCGCAGTAAATCCGTCCCGCCCATCGTTGCCGAGGCGACGTAGCCGCGGTTTGCATATGGTCGTAGCCAATATCGCCCGGGCACAAGCTCTTCGAGAACCATCGAATCATCGTTAGGCCCGGCGGGAGGACGAAGCTGTCCGCCGCCCCGGCGTTGCTCGAAGTCCTCTTCCACGGGGTCAACGCGAAGGTCTAAGTCGAGCCGCAGTTTTGGCATGGCGAAGCTGCGTCCTCCGGTCATTATGGTCCCGTGTGCCGTCGAATCTGTGGAAGCGAATTCCTCTTTAACATTCACGCGGATCGAGTTGTTTCGGGCAAGAACCATGTTGGGACCTTCCGCTGGGGTGCCCGCGACCGCCAAGTTCACCGAGCCGTTCATCGAGTTCTGCCTAAAGCTCGATGCCTCCACAAGATACTTTCCGTTTGGCAAACTGCCCTCAATCGCACCCCTTGCCCGGTTGTAACCGAGCGAATAGCCAGGGCCGCGCTGTTCGTGCAGCGACACGGTAATATTCAATCCCCCGTTTTGTTCGGCATTGATCACCGGAATCCTTACGGGATAGTAGGGCTGGCGAACCAGGGATATATCGGCCTGAAAAGTTTGACCGGCCGTCAGCTGAATTGGAGAAGCTGCAGCAAAATTGCTGGCGCCGGGATAGTAAACCGGCGGGAAGCCATAAAGTTGACCGCCTGGAATCGTGGTTTCCGGATCATTGTCCAACGACTCGCCCGTGAACACCTTATAGGTGCCAGGATCAAGCTCGACAAAGCGGAAGTCGCCATTCGAGTTGGTAACGACAGAATTTTTCAACATCCATCGCAGGCTGCCATCCTGCACCTGCCTGAAAAAGAGCTGCACATTTATGCCGCGAACCGGATCCGACGCCGGAAGACTGACTCGCCCTTTAATCAACGCCTCTGGAATCAGAGAGATCGTAATCTCACTTCCAGGCGATGCTTTGACTGCACTGCCTCCATTTTGCCCGTCCAGGAAGCCGGGCTTGCGCGCCATGAGCTGCACGAGCGAAGTAAAGCGTCCGAGGCCTTTCTCATCGGCTGCTTTGGGCAAGGTGAATTCGAAATGTCCCTCGCCGTCCGTGAACATTGCATATTGATTGTCAGCAGAGTGAACCAGGGCGCGGCCGATGGGTTCGTGAGTGACAGCGTTCACCACGGTGCCATGAATAACGTTCGACTGACTTTCAGCGTCCAGGTTTTGAACAGAGGACAGGTTCTGAGCGAGGGCCCGCTGGCCACAACCATATTTACAAGCGAGAAGGATCGCCAATGCAATCCTAAGGCGTTGGCGTGTCGCATAAGCGCGGGCGGGCTGAGACTGCGGGTGGGGCGCAGGACCGTCGGCACTTCGCAAGGAAATCACTCCTACGTAATCGTTCCCCTGGGGTCGGCCGTGCGTGCGTTCAAAAGCGGGTCAGTCCGTAGCGATTGAACTTCATCCATTTAACTTCTTTTGGCTTCGCCGCGTCAATCACCTTCCTCTCGGTTCGTTGCGCCATCGGGCGAACTCCGTGTTAGCATTTCAGCAACTGCCCGCGCTGCCGGGGAATGCGCATGGCTCGCACTCGTCCCATCCCGATTTCATGGCTTCCGGCGATCGTTCTCGGCATTCTTCTGAGCATTCTCCTGGGAGCGTCGGCCCACGGAGCCGAGCAATCTCCATGGCTCGAAATCCACTCAACCCATTTCACCGTCATCACCGACGCCGGCGAAAAGAAAGGCCGCGAGGTCGCGCTGCGATTTGAACAGATGCGGGCTTTCTTTGCCACGTTGCTTATGAAGGAGCGGCTCAACGAACCGCTCCCGCTGACCATTCTCGCCTTAAAGAGCGACAAAACTTACTACCAGAGCGCGCCCCTGCGGCAGGGCCAGCCGATCAGCCTCCCCGGCTTTTTTGTTCCCGGGGAGGACCAGAACTTCATTGTTCTGAACCTGTTCGAGGAGGAGTCCTGGCGCGCCGTCGCCCACGACTTCGCGCAAATGCTGTTGAACTACAACTACCCGCCGGTGCAGGGATGGTTCGACGAAGGGCTGGCCGAATATTTCAGCTCGATCCGCGTCGACGATAAGCGGGTGGAAATCGGCAGCGATCCCGAGCTGCAGTCGGCATCCGGTGACAACCTGCTGCCGAACCAACAAGACAATCGGAATCCGGGAAAGTCGTTCACAGAACTGCTCAGCGGACAGGTCTGGCTCACTCTTCCCGATCTGCTGACGATGAAGCATGGCACTTCGACCTACACGGAAGGAACGCGCCATACGCTCTACTACGCCCAGTCGTGGATGATGGTGCATTACTTAATCCACGAGAAAAAGCTGCCTGAGACAGGAACCTATTTTGATTTGGTCGAGAACCGTCATGTTCCAGTGGATGACGCCATCCAGAAAGCCTACGGCGTAACTTCCGCTCAATTCGACCAGGCTGCAAAAGATTATTTCCACTCGCTCACGCCTCTGTTCACGGCGCTCGACGCCTCCCGGCAAGCCGCTTCCCAGAGAAATGCGTCGCAGGTCTACCAGTTCCCGGAGCTTGTCGGACCGAACGACAGTGTGATCAATGTCAAGGCCATGCCGGAGACGGACGCACGCGCCATAGCTGCTGAGGTGAAAGTGAGAATTCCTGATCGCCGCGAAGCAGGCCTGCAGGAATTGCAGGCGCTCGCCGCCGGACCCGGTCCGGCCGCGGCGAAAACATCCGCCAACAAAGGCAGCCAGAAAGATAGCGAAACTGGAGAAAAAACGCTGGTTACTGCGACGGGAAACGAGATCGCCCATCGCGCTCTCGGCTGGGACCATCTGCAGCGCGGCCAGTTCGATGCCGCACTCGAAGAACTGGGTGACGCTGCCGCCCTCAACCAGCGCGATATGTGGATTCGCTACTACCTTTCGGTGTTGAAGTATCGCATGGCGCAGGCGAAGAAAACCGATATCCAGGGCCTGCCTAACATGATGCAGGATCTGCGCGCCGTGCTCGAATGGTATCCCGAAATGGCCGATGCCTACGACCTGCTGGCGCTTGCGCGCATGGAAGGTGGTGGACCGGTGGCGGCGATGCAGGCGGAGCGTGCGGCCATGCAGCTCAGTCCGCGCAACACGCACTTTGTTTATCATTTGGCGGAAATCTACGAGTCGGATAAAAAGTGGGATGCTGCGCGCGCTCTGCTGGAACGGCTCGAAACCAGTGAGAACGCCCAGGTCGCCGCCGAAGCCCGCGAGCGGCTGGCACGGCTTTCGACCGAGCAGAAGTACGGGATTTCCGAGTCAGCATCAGCCAAGAAGCTTTCGAATCAGAGTTCTCCTTTCGACGTGCTGGAACAGGACGCAGCCAAGCGCAACGCCGAACAAGCCACTCATTCCACCACGGCAGACAAGCGCCCCGCAAAGTTTCTGCAAGGCCGGCTGGTGGGCGTGGACTGCTCGCAGCCGCCGACCGCAGTTCTTACCATAGCCACTGGCGGAGTCGTCTTGAAGCTGCGAACCGCCGACTACAAGTCGCTGTTGCTGATTGGCGCCGACTCGTTCTCGTGCGCCTGGAATGACCGCTCGGTCTCGGTGAACTACAAACCCGGCGGATTGTCGGACGGGGATTTGCTGTCGGTGGAGGTACGGTGAGTCATCCTGCCATATCGATTTTCGCTCTGATCGTCTTTCATCCCGACCGAGCCAGTTGATCCGCGAAGCGGTCAACGGGCGAGTGGAGGGACCTGCTTTTCTGGCCGGTACTGTGCCGCGTGAATCACCCTATGAGGAGCTTAAGCGGCGGTGCCAGTTCTATCCAGAGGAAGGTAACGATCGCAAATGCGGTTCGTCATTTCCAGCGTAGTTTCGATGCACGACCCGGCTCCGATAGTCAGGGTCGCGAGCGCTAACAACATGGCGGAGCGCGACTGGGGTTTGAGGAGCGCGAGGGCTGTGTTTAAAGCTTCGTGAGTCAACATAGCTAATTCCTTGGGGAGGATTTGCGAAGAGTCTTCGCTCTTCGTATTAGTTAGATTCTCCACAGGAACAGTCGGCGGCTCAATACCTCTGACTCCTGATTACCAAAGGACAGTGTCCAGGGGTGGCCGCTTCTAGGGCGTAAGTTTCGGGCAAGATCTTTTTGGCGTCGGCGATGTATGGAGTCCCTTCGACTTCGGGCAAGAGCGCCCTCGCAGATTGACACGTGGAAGGCCGGCCGCAATAAGAAACCCTCCCGCTGCGCAGGAGGGTTGAGAATCTAGAACCAGCGGGCTAGGCGCGGACGACGTTGCCCGCCTCGAAGCCTTTGGGGCCCCTGAGCAGATCAAACTCCACGGTCTCACCCTCCCTTTGATTGAAAAAATATATTCCTCACACGGAATAATTTCGCGCCTTGTCAGTTCTTCTCTGTAGGAGAGGGGGGCATGCCATGCCCAGCCGGCATTTGCATCCCAGTGAGCGAACACACAGCAATATAGCTGTATTGTTCAGGGTCGCACTCGAAGGCAAACCGGAAAAAGCAGGTTCCTTACTATTTCAAGGCCAGATCAACTGCCATTGGGGAACATCAACGAGGCGGCTATTTGAGCCGATGCAATCGACATGTCGCAGCGAGAGGGGGCGATTATTAGATCGGAGGGTTGGGGTGACGAGAATATTTCGGAATCAGATCATCAGATTCATTGCGTTCACGTCTTTTTATCTCGCGCTCGCCGGCACCTTGTGTGGCTTTTCATCAGCCCAGGCTTTGTCAGCATCGCCAGTAGATCCTAAAGCGGCCCTGAGCCCGCTCGTTTTTGATGTTTCGTACTTCAAGTCTGTAAATCCCGCATTCGGACATCTGACTGATGCCGAGGCGACAAGCCAATGGCTCAACCATGGCGCCTCCGCAGGACTCAGGGCGCACCCGCTTTTCTGGAGCAAGCAATATTTGGCTTTCTATGCGGACCTGCGGGCGGCATTCGGCGCCACGAATTATCCTGCCGCGATCGAGCACTATGTGTCTACCGGGCACGGCGAGGGCCGCGAAGGAGTTCTGGCACTGACGCCGAATGTCTTCGATCTCTCTTATTACAAGTCCACGAATCCCGAGGTCCAATCACTTTCCACAGTGGACGCCGAGACTTTTTGGATTGAGCACGGCATAGCTCTGAACCAGCATGCCCATCCGCGCTTCTTCGCTCCAGACTATCTGTTCTTGAATCATGATAAAGAGATTCTCTTTGCTCCCGCAGGAGTCCTCGCGGCCATCGACGACTTCGCACTTACGGGATCGAATCCGGCCCCCAGCGGCGCGCCTCGAATCGGTATTTTTTCTCTCGCTCCCTGGGTGTTTGATCCGGTTTATTACATGAGCCGGCATGCAGGACTTAAATCGCTAGATCAAGCGACTGCCGCTTGGCTCAGCGTGGGCATCACGAAGGGCGATAAAGGATCGAATCTGTTCTCGGCGGTGGAATACCTGGCGCAGTATCCTGACCTGCAGAAGGTATTTGATTCCCAGGGTTATCTCGGCCTGCTTCGCCAATACGTTCAATTCGGGCGACGTGAAGGACGAAGAGGACTGTTTGCGATTGACCAGTCCTATCTCTCAAAGATTCCCACATCCGCCGGATTGACGACCAAGCCTGGCGATACGGTGGAGAATTTCACCTCTGTTACGGGCAAGGAAGTGACGGTCACGATTCAGGCTCCGGACCCGAACGACAAGGTGTACGAAGCGAAAATCAGTAATCCGGATACGGATTTTCCGGCAGCGATTGCTGCGGCAATGACCCAAGGCGCGGGCACCATCCTGATTCCGCGCGGTACCTACGCGTTCAAAGGCACGCAGGTGGACTGCAGTCCGACGGGCAGTTGTGCGAATTGGAGCATCAACAATCCGACCGACCTCATCATCGACGGCCAGGGATCGACCCTGCAATTCAGTAAACTGGCGACCTGGAGCATACTGGTTAGCCAGCCTACCAGGGTACTGTTCAAGAACTTCGTCATCGACTGGCCTGATCTTCCCATCTCGGCTCTGGGAACCATTATTGCCGGTTCTGCTCCTGGCCAAAACCTCTTGCAGATGAGTTCGGCCTTCCCCTTCGACCCTGCAAAGACAATCGACGCAATCACCGACTGGAATGAGAAAGACAACATCTTCGGCAGAGAAACCGCGACTCAGAGGTTTTGGTCTGGGCCGGCAAGTTCTCCGCCTGTCTATCAAGGCAACTCGATTTATTCCGCGCCTGACTTTTCCGCATTTCCCATCGGGCAATCGCTTCTGGTTGACTACTACCACGGAGAGGCGAACGGCATCGGGGTTGCTGGCGCCAGCGACATCGCATTCGAGAATGTCAGCATCCATTCCGTTCCCGGCTTCGCGTTCTTCATTTCGGGCGCTCGCGGAGTAAGGTTTTCGAGATGCGGAATCAGCCGTTCTCCGGGCAAACTTACTTCCAGCGGCTCGGATGGTATTCACTTCGAAAATGTACAGGGCGACGTCCTGATCGAGGACAGTACGCTTTCCGACGAATTAGACGACTCGATCAACCTGGCCACCGAGACGATGGTTACGGTGCAGCGGATCGACGGAACGCAGATCACGGTAGCCGCGCCGGAGTTTCCAGTGAGTGTCGGCGATCCTCTGATGTTTTCAAATTCGGCTTGGGGCTTATTGGGATACGCAACGGCCACTCAGGTATCGACGAACGCAGATGGTTCGGTGACCGTGACTTTAAGCGAGGAGATACCGCATCTCGCGACGGATAGCTGGCAAGAGGATCTGAACTTTATGGGTCCCCGCTGGATCATTCGGAACAATGTCTTCCACAACGGTCTTGGCCGAGCTGTTCTGCCCCAGTCGCCGTACG
>Ga0307478_10000077_pt1 | contig 118065 bp, 112 predicted proteins | sample atmos_gasesECM4C_2_FD_203713 | JGI IMG/M metagenome (GOLD analysis project Ga0307478, IMG submission 203713) | Hardwood forest soil microbial communities from Morgan-Monroe State Forest, Indiana, United States - atmos_gasesECM4C_05 | ecosystem: Environmental > Terrestrial > Soil > Temperate...
CGCCATCTCGCCCCCTGGATCCACCAGTACAACTGGCATCGTCCCCACACCAGCCTCAACCTCAAACCACCCATCAGCCGATCTGGACTCGATGTCAACAACCTCTTGACACACCACAGCTAAAGCCGTTCTCTCTTGCCAATTTATCGCAGCTCTGGAAGCGCTGCGCCACCCACAATCACTTTTTCGCAGAATGCAGTTCTGATTTGAAACAGCCGCCCCGGGGCAGAGAGAGCCCCAAAGAGGAATCCCACGCTTCGCAAATGCGAAAAGGCGGCCATCTCTGGCCGCCCTCTTTCTTCTTTCGAATTGTTTAGCTGCGAAGTGGTTTATGCACCCTTCACGTTCTCGGCCTGCCAGCCCTTCGGGCCTTTGACCACGTCAAACTGCACCTGTTGACCTTCCTGCAGGCTGCGAAAGCCGCTCGCCTGAATGGCCGAGAAGTGCACAAATACGTCCTCGCCGTTTTGGCGGCTGATAAAACCGTAGCCTTTGGCGTCGTTAAACCACTTCACTGTTCCTGTTTCCATGGTGTTGCAATGTTCCTTTGTGTTGATGTAGCGCTGAAACTTTGGAAGGCTTCTTCTGCAGGCAGGTCACGCGCTGGTTGGCGGAGAAACTGGATACTGCGAAAGAACTCTAAAGTCAAACGCACCCAAATAATAAGGTAAGTGCCCTGAAAAAGCTACATTATTTTGGGGTTATCATGGCTAAGCTATTCAACATCAGTGATTTACAGGAAGCTGCCTTGCGCTTAGAATTGCGCGTAATTTGCCAGAAAAGCGTCTCAGGATAGATGATTAGAATATGAATCTCGGGATGCTTCTGGTTCTGATTTCTCTCGTGACTCCAGCCCTGGCAGGAGTTGTTCAAGATGTTCGCGGGGCGCTCGCCCAAAATAGTTTCGCCTCCGCCGACCTGTACCTGAAGTCGTACGTCACCAAGAACGGAGTCACCGGCGAATATCTCGAGGCCTATTCGTGGATGGCGCGCGCCGCTCTCGACAGTCAGCAGTACGATCAGGCTGCGGAGTACGCCAAGCAAACCAAGGCTCTGGCCCTCGAGCAAATCAAGAAGCGTCCGCTCGACGCCGAACCGCACCTGCCAATCGCTTTAGGTGCGGCTCTCGAAGTGGAGTCGCAGGTACTGGCCGCTCGCGGCCAGCGCACTCAGGCAATCGCACTGCTGCAATCCGCCGTTCGCACTTATGGCAACACTTCGATTCGCTCACGCCTGCAGAAGAACCTGAACCTACTCTCCTTCGAAGGCCGTCCAGCGCCGGCCCTGCGAGCCGAGCAATTCCTTGGATCGAAGCCTCCCGTGCTGCCACAGCTGAAGGGTTCGCCCGTGCTGCTATTTTTCTGGGCGCACTGGTGTGGCGACTGCAAGGCCGAAGCGCCCATCATCACGCAACTTCGTTCAGAGTTTGCGCCAAAGGGGTTGACCGTAGTCGGTCCCACGAGGTTGTACGGCTACACCGCGCAAGTCGAGAACGCCGCGCCCAGCGATGAACTCGCCTACATCGATGCGGTGCGCCACCGCTTCTATGCCGGTCTTCTCGATATGCCCGTCCCCATCAGCAAATACAACTTCGATGAGTACGGAGCTTCGACTACGCCCACGCTTGTCCTGCTGGACCGCGCAGGAAAAGTTGCGATGTATCATCCTGGGGCTCTGCCGTACGACCAACTTAAGGCCGAGATTGAAAAGGTCGTGGCGCAGTAAGGCACGATCACTTTCGCTCGTGCACCTCACTTAGCCTGCCGGTCTTCACGTCGTAAATAAATCCGCGCACCGGGATGTTCTTCGGAATCCAGGGATGAGATTTTACTTTTCGCACCTGCTCCCGCACGTTCGCTTCGAGGTCGTCGAAGGCGTAAAAGTGAGCGGGGTCGCTGGCGATGGCGCCCATCTTGCTTATCAGGTGCGCCCGGAGTTCGTATTCCTTCACCTTCAGCAATCCGCAATCGGTGTGGTTGATGATGATGAACTCCTGCGTGTCGAGCAAGTGATGTGAAACAATCAGCGAGCGCAGCGCATCGCCGGTGGCTATGCCGCCGGCATTGCGGATCATGTGCGCGTCCCCGGGCTTCAATCCCAGGCAGCGTTCGAACAGAATTCTCGAATCCATGCAGGCCAGGACAGCCAGGCGCCTGCGCGGCCGGACGGCCAGATCTCCAAGGTCGAAGTTCCTTACAAACTCTTCGTTAGCTTTCAACAATTCGTCTGCGACTGACAATTCCTTATCCTCTATTCTGGTTTGCTCTGAGTTGCGCGGCCGGACGTGATTCTCGCGTCCGCTTTCGGTCCGCTGGTTGTTGCCCTAGTTTAACCGCTACAATCGCCCCGTGAACCTCGACGATACGATTGTGGCCATCGCCACACCGCCGGGCCGCGGAGGGATCGGTATTGTGCGCCTGGCCGGACCGAAAGCGCAGCAGATCGCTTCGCCCATGCTGCGTCTGAAACATGATTTAGAAGCTGGACGGGCTGTTTTTGGAGAGCTGATCGAACCGTGTGGAGCGGACACTCCCTTCGGCAGGCTCAGGGCAGGCTCTGTCCGCTTAACGACGGCCGAAACTGGCTCTGCTGACGGGGGAGAATCACAGGGTCCCGCCGGCCCCGTTGTGGCCGCAAGCAGGCGGACAGGGCCTGCCCTGAGCCTGCCGAAGGGAGTGTCCGCCCCACACGAGCCCGCTCCACACGAACCTCGCATCGACGAAGTCGTGGTCACGTATTTCGCCAAGCCTCACTCGTACACCAGCGACGACATCGTTGAAATTGCAGCGCACGGCTCGCCGGTCGTGCTCCGGCACATCGTCGAGTTGTGCGTCGCCGCAGGAGCGCGTCTCGCCGAGCCGGGAGAGTTCACCATGCGAGCTTTTCTCAACGGACGCATCGATCTCACCCAGGCCGAAGCAGTTCGCGACCTTATCGAATCGCAGACGCTCTACCAGGCGAAGATTGCGGCGCAGCAGCTCGAGGGTGCTCTCTCCAAACGCTTGCAGCCGATCAAGCAGAAGTTAGTCGAGCTGATCGCCGTTCTCGAAGCGGGCATAGATTTCGCCGAGGACGATGTCTCCGTCCTGCCGAATGCGGCCATTCTCGAACGTATCACCGCCGTCCGCCAACCGCTCGAGCAGCTTGCCGCGAGCTTTGCGTACGGCAAAATTGTGCACCAGGGGCTGACGCTGGCCATCGTCGGCCGCCCCAACGTCGGCAAGTCGAGTTTGTTCAATCGTCTGGTCGAGCGCGAGCGTGCGATCGTCACGGCAACTCCAGGTACCACGCGCGACCTTGTCAGCGAAACCGTTGCCATCGGGGGCATTCCGATTCAACTGGTCGACACCGCGGGAATCCGGCAGGCTCTCGATGAGGCGGAATCCATCGGCATCCGCAAGTCGATGGAGGCGCTGGCCGATGCCGATCTGGTGCTGGTTGTGCTCGATGCGTCGCGGACCGTTACGGCGGAAGACACAGAATTGCTGCAGCAGGCGAAGACCCGGCCCATGATCGTTGTCGGTAATAAATGCGACCTGGTCGACCTCGCTTTGAAAGGGCGCGACTTCCAGTCGCGCCGTGAAGATCCGTTGACATCAACAGCGGCTTCAGCCGCCGCATTGCAAGCTTCGGCACCGCGTGTTCGCGCGTCTGCTCTAACCGGCGAGGGCATCCCCGAATTGCGCGACGAAATTTTGCGCCACATCGGCGGCGAAAGTGGAGTGCAAGCCGAGGCTGGATTTCTTACGAACGTCCGCCATCAGGGCCTGGTGCGGGATTCGCTGGCAGAGCTCGATGCCGCGAGCAGCGCCGTCACGGCCAAAGTCCCGCACGAAATGCTGCTGCTCGATCTTTACAATGCTCTGCGTCCTCTCGACGCGATCACCGGTGCCACCACTACCGACGATATCCTCAACCTCATTTTCAGCACTTTCTGCATTGGTAAATAACATTGGTAAATAAAACTTCCGCGCTTTGCAAACTAAAAGGCCGCAACCGGAGGCTGCGGCCTGAAAGTGAAGCACTAGATCAGTTAGAAGCGAACCCGGAGACCGAGTTCGATGTTTCGCGGCTCCGCTTCGCCAGGTGCCCCCGTAAGGCCGTTGATCTGGCCCAGAGCACCGAAACCACCGGCGTTGCAGAGGCAAGGGAAGGTATCGGTCCACTGATTGTGGTTGAGCACATTGGCGAAGACGCCTTGAAATTCCAGGTTAACGCTCTCCACCACCCGGATACTCTTCTTGATGCTAAAGTCCACATTCCAATAGGGCAGGCCTCTGATAATTCCATAGCCGCCGTCCCTGTTGTCCAATCCCAGGAGGGGGTTGCGCCAGTTCTGGTAATCGGCCGCCCCGTCTTTGAAGATGTTCACCGGGTAACCGTTTGTTTGATTTGCGCAAAAGCCGGTAAAACCGCCGTTGGGGCAAGTGTATGCGTGACCGTGGGCCGGAAGCTTACCAACCGGTACGGCATTCTCAGAATCGTAATCAAAGCAGGTAACGCCATCGCATGCGCCAAACGACTGGTAGTCCGCAAAACTCGTGGCAATCTGCGTCGGAAGGCCAGACCCGGTTGTGAAAATCGTGGCAAACGTCCAGCCGCCCAGCGCACGTCCCATGAATCCCGACTGCCCCTTGTAGAAGGGCGGCTGGTAAACGAGGAACGCGTTATAGATGAATTTGCGGTCGAACGCCTGGTCACCGTACATTTCTCTCAGATTGTAGGGATCGAGTGCGGTCAACTCGCTGGAGGACTGCGCCTGCGCTCCAGTGCCTAGAGCCTTGGACCAGGTGAAGTTGGACTGCATCGTCAATCCCTTCCAATCAGCCATCCTGACGGAAGCGAAGCCAGCGTTGTAGTTCGCATAACCGATGCTTGCGTTCTCGAAGATGCCCGAGGTGTACTGGCCGCTGCACCCGGTTTGATTGGTTGCGGTACAAGTGGAGGGGATCTCAGTGCTCGCCATCGTGCGCGGGAAATTGAAGGCATCAGGCGCACCGGGGTTCGCCGGGTTGCTGCAACCACCAGTTGGGCAGCCTACGCCGCTGTCCAAATCGCTCCACAAGCCCCACACCTGAGCATTGGTGAGGTTGGTGCCTTCATTCGCGACAACTGCGGCGGTGCAGCTTGAGAATCCTTTGCAGTAGCCGGTGCCCGCGAGCGCGGTCTCGAAGAAGGGTTGAGGCGTAACGGCGGCCGGGTTAGGTCCAGCGGTTTTGGGGGCATTCAGCAAAGCCGAGCCTCCACAGCCGCCTCCAGCGAGTCCGTTAGTCCCGCCACACAGCTGCAATACCACGTTCTTATACGCGCTGGCGAAAGTCTGCCCTCCCATCGTCATCATGTAAGGAACGTTGTTAAGTTGGACTGGCTCGAATTCGTGGGTAATTCTGCGATAAATGTAGCCAAATTCCAGAGTCACTCTGCGGTTGACCTGGCGCTGGACGGTAAAGTTGACTGAGTCGATGGCGTCGGCTCGGAAGTGCGGATCCAAAGCCTCAGGCGCGGACGAGGCGGCATTATTGAATCCAGGGTAAACCGGCTGGGGCAGCGTAGCGCTGGCCAGCGAGTTGAGGGGAATCGACGGCCCACCTGTGGCAGAGGCGGTTGACCCAACCCGGAAGCCATTGCTGAAGTTACCGGTGCTGGCGGGACAGGACCAAGCGCCGGCAACGACGATGTTATTGTTGCAAGCTATGGGTTGTTCGAGGCCAAGACCCAGCAGCGGCACCAGCACTTGGGCCACGCCATTAGTGCGACCGTAAGCGCGGCCATAACCGCCGCGAATGACGGTATTCTCGTGGCCGAAGATTTTGCCGGCGAGCGAGTCGCTATCAAACTGCGGATTCCACGCGGCCGCTACGCGCGGGCTGAATTCGCCATAGAACGGGTTGTAGGGATACTTCAGGCCGTTTGAGGTATTACCCACGAGAGCAAAGCCGAGTTCGGGATTGTATACCTGCCCCTGCAGAGCCGCCCTCCGGCGAGAGTCGAGGTAGCCCTGGGTTGTGACCGGCTCGTCCGACGTGTCCACGACTACCGCCTGTTTTCCATTTGCCTCGACCGGCGGCATCTCCAGCGCCCAGCCTAAGCCGTAAGTCAGCGTGAAGGTAGGCTTCATGTGCCAGGTGTCACTGAAGTAGACGTTGTAGTACGGAATGGTGCTCTTGTCGAACGCGTTCGACAAGGGAGGGTTCAAGGTCAGACTTGGCCCGGTTCGGGTGAAGACCTGCGACGCGACCGAAACGATGCCCAGCACCGCCGCGGAAACGGCGGGGCAGTTTTCGACGCTAGTGGCCTTTCCCAGGCTGTTCGTTGCTGCACAAGGAAGAAAAGCTGAGCTGTCGAGTAGCGCTCCGTGAGTGTTGTCACCCAGCGAATACACTGGGAAGGCATTGATGGTGCCACCGCTGTCGTTGCGTTGATGATAATCCCAATTGTGCTGATAGGTACCACCGAACTGGAACAAATGGCTGCCTTTCAGCATCGAGACGTCATCACGAACCATTTGATCGTGCCCATCCCAGAAGCGGCGACGGATTTGCTGATTGTCTACGTTGAAGGGACCGAGATCCTGAGTGTAGCCATTGCCCTGTCCGCTCATGATTTCGAGCGCGCCACCTAATCCGGGAATCTGTGGCGGAGCTCCGCTCCGCGTCCATGCCCACCAGTTCCGCAGCCAGCTGTAGTGAATGTCGTTGGTGACGTTGTTGGTGATGTTGCTCGTCAGCCCCGCAACCAGGTACCAGTCTTGAACGGGGTCACTGGACGCCGAAGCCGGCACGCCCAGCGTGTCGCCAGCGAAGAAGCCCCCAATATCAACCTGGTCATTTGAGGCGAGCTTAATGTTGTAATAACGATAGCTCGCCATGAAATGCTCTTTGGACCCAAAATCATGGTCAATGCGCCCGACAGCGAATTTGCTGGTAATCGGCAAATTCACGTTGGACGAAAACCCCAGAATGTTCGCCGAATCGCACAGGCTCTGGGCGCAGGTGGCGTTTGACGCGGGCTCGTACTTGTTCCATATCTGCGAAACTAAAGGATTGAGTCCCAAGCCCTTAGGATCGCAGGGGCCTGTACAGCCGTAATTCGCCGGGTATGTGGTGCCATTGAAGGTCACCGGAGCATTGTTCAGGTTGTAATCGATCCCACCAGTTTTGGTGTCAGTCAACAGCCCTAGTTTTAAGGCTGGCGAGGGGACATTCCTAACCACGGTCTGGGAGTTCGGATACCGGAACCCCTCATAGTTGAAAAAGAAGAAAGTCTTGCCGCCGAGAAACTCTTTCGGAGTGACTGGCCCTCCGATGGCGCCGCCAAACCGGCTGTAATGGTAGGCAGGAAGCCCGATGTGTCCACCCGGTTCAAAGTTGTTTTGGTTGTTCTGCCACGTGTTGGATGACCAGTTATTGTCTTTATAGTATTCGTAAGCTGTCCCGTGGAACGTACTGGTGCCGCGCTTCGTCACCACTTTGATCTCGGCGCCTGCGGAACTATTGAAATCGGCGGTCTGGCCGGCAGTGTTCACCTTAAATTCCTCGACGCTGTCGGCCGGGGTTGGCACCACGCCCGTCGGCGCGGCATAAGTCTCCTGAGCGTTGACACCCCCAGTCGGATCGCCGATGATGAGTCCGGTTTGCGTCGCGGTGTATACGCCCCCGCTGCCATCCATGTCGTTGGTATTGTTACCGCCATCCAGCGAGAAATAGCTTTGGTCGTTCACCGCCCCGCCGACGTCGCCACCAGTACTAACGCCCGGCTGCAACTCGATGAAGGTGCTAACGTCGCGGCCGATACTCGGCAGGTTGTCGATCGCGATTGCCGTGACGGTGTTGCCGACCGTGGCGTTCATCGTCTGCAGCTCAGTGCCGACGGCCGACACTTCCACGACCACATTCGCGCTCCCTATCTCCAGCGCCAGGTTGACCGTGAGAGAAACTCCGACCTGTACCTCCTGATGCTCAGTCTTTGTGGTCGAGAATCCGGCTTTGCTTACCGCGATGTCGTATAGGCCCGGAGTGACGTCAGCGAAGTAGTAGTGGCCGGTCGCATTGGTCGTCGAGGTTCTCGCACTATTTGTCGCTCTATCTGTCAGCGTGACTGTAGCGCCTGACACCACCGCACCCGACGGGTCATTCACTTGACCCCCAACGGTTCCGGACGACGTCGATTGTGCCCAAGCGGGCAAAGTGCTAGCCAGACAAACCACCACTAGGAGAAACAGGGCCAACTTTACGTTGCGCGTGTGCATTGCTTGCTCCTGAACTGAGAGATTGAAGTTCACGACCTCTACCGACGAACGCAAACCGAGAGCATCCAGCCTCGCCTCTGACGGGGAAGCTTGGAACTGCCTACCTCACCAATCCAAAGACTGGCAAGTCTCGAATAACCATTAGGCCTGATTGAGGAAAGACTTAAAAACTTACTGAATAACATGAGACCCGAGAGCACACTGGCAGCACAGCGTGCAACTCTCGTTCCAAACAACGCTGTGTGCGTACCTGTTATGTTTCTTTGGTTTACGGAAAGCCGCGGGATTTCACGTTCCCGTTTGTTAGATAGAAGTATGGTTTTCTGTATGAACGTGGCTGGCGGGGACGGAATGTCTGGACTCAACGGAGATGTAGCAGTTTCGACGAGTACCGCGTGCGAAATCTACTTCGATAGGCGCCCTAAGACTTCCCGAAAGACGGAGTCGAACGATCCGCTTTTGCTGGTCTTGACGACCCCCTCCAAAGCCTTTTCGGCTGCCGGTCGTTGGTAGCCCAAGTTCACGAGCGCAGACAGGACGTCTTCTTCCAACGGACTCATGGTCGGCTGCGCTGCCATTGACGTTCCTGCCGCCGGGGACAATTTGTCGCGCAGCTCCAGGACCATGCGCTCGGCGGTTTTCTTGCCGATACCTGGAATCTTGGTCAAGCGGGCCACGTCGTTTCCACGAATTGCCGCGGCCATTTCGTCGGCCGCCATTCCGCTTAGGATAGTAATCGCCAGCTTCGCGCCGATACCGCTCACGGTCATCAGTTTTTCGAACAACTGCTTTTCTGCTGGGCGGCTGAATCCGTAAAGCGCAATCACATCCTCGCGCACGTGGGTGTGGATGTGCAGCGCAACCTCTGAGCCATTGGCGGGCAATTCGGAAAAGGTCGGAACGCTGATGGTCACTTCGTAGCCAACGCCTCCGGTATCGATCACAACTTGATTGGGATGCTTGGTCAGCAGTTTTCCACGCAGATGGGCGATCATGTTCGTGCCATTGTAGCTGCAGGCAGCCTGTCGCGATATGACATGCACAATGAAAAACGGCAGGGCCGACCCCCTGCCGTCTCGATAAATCCTCTAGTCTTCGTTTCGCTACTTCTTGTTGACTGTCTTCTTCAATTCGGCCCCTGGGGTAAACTTCGCGACCTTGCGGGCAGCGATCTTGATAGTTGCGCCAGTTTGCGGATTGCGCCCGTTCCGCGCCTTTCTCTGTGACACTGAGAAAGTACCGAAACCTATCAAAGCCACCCGATCTCCCTTGCGCAAAGCACCAGTAATGCTGCTCACGGCGGTATCTACCGCAGTCGTAGCCTGCGCCTTGCTGATTTCGCACGCGCCCGCGATCTTATCAACCAGATCGGCCTTATTCATAGTTTCTCCTCGCGGGTCTCTTTTTTCATACTCAGCCGCACACCCGGCACAATCCGGGAAAATAGGACCTTGTGGCTAAGTGGGAAACCCGACGGCTCGTATTTTCCTCTCTCTGAGCAGAATGTCAACTGTGAAAATCCGCGCCGGAAGCCTGTTTCACACCCCCTCGGTCCCGGATTGGGGCTGCCATGGCCGCTTTTGACGCGAGACCGTGCTTCATAAAGGCAGCCGGGCAGACGATATGGTCGCACGAAGCGTGCGATGGAGGCGGTTTTCCTCGACTCTCCACAACTCCTCACAGGTTGTACACAGGCGTCTGGTGTTTCGCACTTGCGGGAAGCGGCACGCGGGTGCAAAGTCAGAGAATACAATTCCAGAGGGATTGAAGATCACGGCTAATGCTGACTAAGACACAAGCGGAGGTTTGCCCGCTCTGCGAAGGCACAGGTTGGAAGACGCTTCCCGCGCGGACGGGCGCGCCGAAAGATCGCCGCGTCACGCGCTGCGATTGCCAATTGCGGGCCCGAAATCAGACTTTGCTGGCTGCGGCGAATATACCTCGGCGATACGAGCACTGTGAACTCTCAACTTTTGAGTTTGAAGGAGTGTACCGCTCCTTAGCTCCTGCTCGGATGGCAGCATGCAAGTTCGTCGAAGAATACCCAATCGAGCAAACGGGTCTTCTTCTCATCGGGACAATCGGCGTCGGCAAGACACACTTGGCGGTTGGAATCCTTAAGGAACTGATCTTGGGCAAGGGGATTGCCTGCCTCTTTTGCGATTATCGAGAATTGTTGAAGCAAATCCAGAATTCCTACAACAACTCGGTGAAGGTGACTGAATTGGATGTGCTTCGTCCAGTTTTTGACGCTGAGGTTTTGGTGCTCGACGAATTGGGGGCAGTCAGGCCGACCGATTGGGTCTGGGACACAGTCAGCCTAGTCCTTAACAGCCGCTACAACAATAGGCTTACAACTATTATCACCACGAACTTCCTCGATGGACAGAGTGCGGAAGCTGATGCGAGACAGGGGATAAAGCGCGCAAATCGCGACGACACTCTTGGTGATCGCATAGGGGACCGCATGTGGTCTCGACTCCACGAAATGTGCCGCTTTGTTGCGATGGAGGGTACGGATTTCCGTCAGAGAGTGAAAAGCGCCAGCTTCCCCTAAGTCCACTCGAATCTGCTGCGAAATGATTTTTAGTGAGAAGGAGCAACCATGCGCTGGTACCACTTACATTGCGTACTTCTTCGGCGGCGTATTTCTCGCGAACGCCCTACCCCATCTAGGCAATGGGGTCTCGGGGCATGCGTTCCAAAGCCCTTTCGCCTCACCACCCGGGGTGGGCTTGTCCTCATCGATGGTTAACGTTTTGTGGGGCCTCTTCAATCTTGCCATTGGCTATTTGCTCGTCTGTCGAGTTGGCAGCTTCGATCTGCGCAAAACCCCGCACGTGCTCGTGAACAGGGCGCTCCAAGTTGTCAGTTGCCAATTCTCAGCGGCCCGCCGAAAATATGGCCCGTGGCCGAATTAGAAGGATTTCGATGTCATACCTGTGGAAAGTGGCACGAGGGACTCCCGCTCGACTACGCCTACGACGCGCCATATTATTGGTCTGAAAGTCTACGGGCCGACGCCGATTCCTTTCTCAATTCGGACCTCTGCACAATTAAGAAAAAGGATTTCTTCGTTCGGGGCTTAATCGAGGTTCCCGTGATCGGACACGACGAGCCCTTCCGCTGGGGCGTTTGGACTTCCCTGAGCAAGAGCAACTTCGACAGGATGGTCGACCTCTGGCACGACCCCAAGCTGCTTGACGAACCCCCGTACTTTGGCTGGCTGAGCAACTCGATCGATTTGTATCCCGATACTTTGAACTTGAAAGCGAACGTTTATAGTAAGAACATCGGGCCAGCGCCCATATCTTCTTTTGGAACCGACGGACCATCCTCTAGCAATCGAACAACGCGCCGGAATCACGATCGAGCGCGTGCGCGAGATTGCCGAGCGCTCGTTGCATCAAGGCTGAGTTTTTCCGATTTCCTGCGCTTCTGTAGTAAAGACTTGCTTACAATGAATTCGTGCTGACTGAGCGCCTGGAGTTCGCTCCTGAACGCGACGCCGAAATCTTCGCCGCGGTTCCCGCGGCACCGGCTGTGTTCCTGCTTCGCGGCGATGATGCAAAGTCCGAGCCTTACGTCAGCAAAACCGCGAATCTCCGCCGCCGCCTGCAACGCCTGCTGGGCCCGGTCGAAGAACGCACCAAGAAATTAAATCTGCGCGATCGCGTCCGCTCGATCGAGTACTCGCCTACCGGTTCCGACTTCGAATCTGGCTTCATGCTTTACCGGGTCCTCCGCGAAACTTTTCCCAAGACCTATGCCCATCGAATGCGCTTTCGTTTCGCGCCGCTGGTTAAGCTGCATCTCGAAAACCAATACCCTCGCGCCTCGATCACCACACGCCCGGGACGGCTAAACGCGCGCGCTCTCTACTACGGGCCATTCCAATCGCGAACGGCTGCTGAGAAGTTCATGAACGACTCACTTGACTTTTTCAAGATGCGCCGCTGCGTGGACGATCTCCATCCCGATCCTACGTTTCCAGGCTGCATTTATTCCGAGATGAAAATGTGCTTAGCTCCCTGTTTCAAGGGATGCACCGACGCGGAATATTCCACAGAAGTAAATCGCGTGCAGGCCTATTTCGATTCTGGAGGGGAATCTTTAGCACGTGAGTTTTCGTCGCAGCGCGACGCAGCGTCGGCCACTCTCGCCTTTGAAGACGCCGCCGCCATTCACGTTCGCCTGGAAAAACTAAAACCTGTCGCAACCCAGCTTCCAGAAATCGTCCGCCGCCTCGATCGTTTTTCCGCCCTGATCGTTCAGCCTTGCCAGCAGCCGGATGCGGTCACTTTCTTTCGCGTGGAAAGCGGAGCAATCTCCGGACCGGCCGTTTTCTCAATCCAACCCGCCGAGCACACGAAATCGCAATCAATGGAATCGCGTGTGCTCGCTCTTCTCGACTCGTTCGAACCTGCAAAAGCACGGCCAGCTCTTGAAACCATGGAGCACCTGGCCCTGCTGAAGCGCTGGTACTACCGCGGTAGCCGGATCGGCGAAATATTCCTTGTCGACGACAAAAATATTTTCCCCATGCGCCGCATCGTGCGCGGCATTGGTCGCGTCTTAAGAGGCGAAGCGCCGGACGAAGGTCGATGAAAATGTTCACCACACAGTCACAGAGACACAGAGAAATTCCTGGATCTATGTTTTGCCGGTTCTAGTTTTCTCTGCGCCTCTGTGACTCTGTGGTAGAGAATTTCTCTTACGGAAGGAACGAAATGGCGATCAAAGACCCACACGACAAGCAACTCCGGGAGCATGTGATCTATCTGCTCGACGGCGGTGGGGCCCACGCCAAATTTGACGACGTGGTGAAAGACGTACCTGAGAAGTTACGAGGCGTGAGGCCGAACGGACTTCCACACTCCGCCTGGAGGTTGCTCGATCATCTCCGTCTGGCGCAGTGGGACATTCTCGAGTTCAGCCGCAACTCCAAACACAAGTCACCCGAATGGCCCGAAGGCTATTGGCCCAAGAACGAAACGCCATCGAGTTCCGCCGCCTGGGATAAAAGCATTGAACAGTTTTGCAAAGATTTGAAGGCGATGCAGGATCTGGTCTCAAATCCAACAACCGATCTTTACGCCCGCATCCCATGGGGCGATGGGCAAACGATTCTGCGCGAGGCGCTGCTGGTGGCGGATCATAACGCATATCATCTTGGCCAGTTGGTCGATCTTCGCAGGCTGCTAGGAGCGTGGGAGGGCTGACGCGAGATCCACTCAGACAGTCATAAAAATCGAGCCGGCCAAAGTTGGAAGGGCAGATTCACGGTGGGCTCGCGGTCGATAGCAAAGAATGTGCGGTCTTCGGTGAGGTCCCGATATTGCCCCATGGTCACATGGAAGGCCTTCTCGATGTTCGCCACGGTGCCGGAGAGCCTTAGATCTCTTTCTTCGCGGTTTCCGCTGATGATCTCAAAGCCCCCGCTTTCGCAAAAGCAACCAAAGCGTCCCAATCTTCCTGGCTGGGTCCGAACCTCGCGGTAAACTCCTGCGGCGTAAGGAACTGGTGGTAGGAGGGGCTGGTAGGATCCTGAACTTCCTGCACGAAATTTTGCAATCCTGCGCGATCGCGTAGTGGCAGAACAACGTCGAAGCGCAGGGTCTGGGTCGCCGGGAGTTGCCCGACGAGCTGCGCCCGCCCATTGGCAACCTCGTCGCGGACGTGATGCGTCATTAGCGTTTGCTGCGCTTATCCTGGGATTGTGAACAACAAGAACACGGCCGCGCAGACAAGCGCAATCCGTGGTAGCAGTGGGGAAGGAATTTTTTTCATGTTCTTGTCCTCTTCGATTTTCAGATGTGGAACGTTCGGGCTGCGTGACCACTTACAGCCCAAAAATCGCGGCATGTTAACTCACATTCATGCCCACTATCTAAATTTTTTGCAGAGTGTTACGGAAACCGAATACCAGGACGGGAAAAGACCTTTAGGCCGTTAGGGTTGGATAGAAGCTTGGCTTGTTGGAGGATCGCTTTCGAAACACGACTTTTACTCCCTCTCGCCAGCGTTCGTCAATCCCCACAAACTCCCAGTCAATTTCCGGCGCGATGTAGCGCAACAATATATCGGTGGCCGGATGCACGTGGAACGCTGGAGCCACGAGAAACAGCAGAGGCTTCTCGGGAGACAACTCGCGCCCTTCGAAATATCCAAAGCGCGGAAATTCGCCGCGCGCGTGATGCCACTCCACGCGCGCCCAATAGTCCAAACCTTGCAGCGGCAGATGGATGTCTTCGTCAGCTTTCAACTCCACCACAGCGAGACGGCCTCCCTGTGTGGTTGTGAGCAAGTCGATCATGGCACGGTCAGCTGCGGAAAATGCTGGAACCTGCGAATAGCGGCACGATGAATCGAACCGCCCGTCCACGACACTCACGTCGCCGGCCACCAGCGAATCAAGCCATCTCTCTGGACGCAGCCGCCACAACGGATGTTGGCGCGGTCCGTAAGGATGACGCACGTCGCGCAAGCTGTGCGCGAGTTCCGTGAAGGCGGCTTCATTGCAGCTTTCTAGAACCCGTTCCTCCGCTCCCACGCCAAACACAATCTCTTCCATGCTGCGAAATGATCCTGGAATCCCTCCGAGTCGCGCTTGGGCAAACTGCAGTCCGCGCCAGCGGAAAACAATCTCCGCCGCCGATAGCACACCGACTTCGCAATTCGGCAAAACTTCCTGAACTCTTGCAATCGACTCCTTGAAGCGTTCGCGCGCCGCACCTTCGTCAGTGGCGTGTACCAGCCGCGTTGCCACATTGCCGCGATCCGCGGAGTCGATCTCTACCAGAGCGTCGTGACGCTCCTCCAACTCAAACAAGGACCACTTTGCAGCGTCCCGATTTAGATTCGCCATTCGTTCGCGAACCAGCGCGGAGGTTCCATTCGGAACAAATATCTTGAGGCCTTCCACCAGCACGTTCGCGGCCTGCGCCTGCCGGCAGGCGTCGAGCCAAAGAATGCCAAAGGTCAACGCCGCATCGATCGAAGACTGCGTCTCTCTCGCATTCACTCCTAGCAGGGCAAACGCCGAGCGGCCTTGCCGCATTATGCCTCGTGTGTAAACCGGCCCGAAGGATTTCTCCAGATCCACGCCGCCTGTCAATCGGGTAATTTTGAATTCAGGAAAATGGCGCTCCAGAGTGCGCCGCAGCTTTTGCTCATATGCGGCCCGGGAAGCCCGTCGTGCCGTAGGTGAGCGTCGATCGCGTTCGCGGCAAATCTCCAGTTTCGACGGACGCGCCTGTCCCAACCGTTGCACGGCCAGTCGCAGCGTTCCATTCTTGACTTCCGCCTCAAGCACGCGCCGTACTGCGTTGCGCTCCGGCGACCACAAGTGAAGCAGGCAGCGGTTGTACTCACCAGAAATGGAATACTTCGATTGTGCCAGGTCAAACGCAATAGCCCCGTTTTCGAGCACCACGGCACCGGCCGCCTCACTGAGAAAGTCTTGCACGGTTCGAGTCAGGGCTTGCGGCGTCACGGTCGGCATCTGGCTTCTCCGCTCGGATTGTCGAACCGTTGCCGTTGATTAGTCTGTGACATGTGACCACAGTCACCGCTGGGTTGTGGATGTTTCGCGCGCTCGCGCCTTCCTCATGTGGGATAATGAACAAATCCGCCCAACTGAGTCTGCCTCCGGCCCGGCGGCATCTAAGTAACTTGTGAGCAATCGCTTGGACAAACAATCTCTCGTAGATATAAACAAGGATAGACACCGCTTTTTCTTCGACCACTACGGCGTCACCGAAAACGACCTCGAACATTACCTGGCGGCGGCTCTTTCCGCCGGCGGCGACTATGCCGACCTTTATTTCGAATATCTCTCCTCTACCTCGCTGATGGTGGATGAGTCGATGGTGAAGTCGGCGTCGCAGGGCATTTCCGCTGGATGTGGCGTGCGTGTAGTCTCGGGCGAGCGCACAGGGTATGCCTATACCGACGATCTTTCCGCCAGTCGCATCCTGCACGCGGCGCGCACTGCGGCTTTGATTGCCAGCGCTCCGGCTAAGACGCCGGTGGCCGGTTTCCAGCAGACGGCGGCACGTAGCCTGTATCCCGTAACTCTGCCGTCGGTCGATGCCGAGATCACCGCCAAGGTTGAGCTCGTGATGCGGGCTGACAAAGCCGCGCGTGCTTACGATCCTCGAATTCAGGAGGTCCGGGCCAGCTACTCCGACGAGCTGCGAAATATTCTTGTCGTCGCTTCGGACGGAACCTTTGCCGAAGATTCTCAGCCGCTTGCGCGCATGAATGTGTCTTGTATCGCTAAAACCGAAAACAATTCGGCTCGCGGCGGTTCCGGCGGCGGCGGACGAGTTGCGCTCGACTTCTTCTTCGGCGACAAAAATCCGGAGTACTTTGCCAGGGAAGCAGCGCGGCAGGCGATTCTTCAACTCGATGCGCGCGAAGCTCCCGCGGGCGAGATGGAAGTTGTGCTTGGGCCCGGATGGCCTGGAGTGCTGCTGCACGAGGCGGTCGGTCACGGACTGGAAGCCGATTTCAATCGCAAAAAGACTTCGGCATTTGCCGGGCTCATTGGGAAACGTGTAGCCAGCGAAGGCTGTACCGTAATCGACAACGGAACGATGCCGTGGCGCCGCGGTTCTCTCAACGTGGACGATGAAGGCGAGCCCACGCAAGAAACAGTTCTAATCGAAAAGGGAATTCTGAAGGGCTACCTGAGCGACAAGCTCTCAGCGCGCCTGATGGGCATCGCCGACACCGGCAACGGACGCCGCGAAAGCTACGAGCACATCCCCATGCCGCGCATGACCAACACCTACATGCTTGCAGGCCAGGATAATCCCGAGGACATTATTCGCTCCGTGAAGCGCGGCATCTACGCCGTCAACTTCGGCGGCGGCCAGGTCGACATCACTAACGGCAAATTCGTCTTCGGAGCCTCGGAAGCCTACATGATCGAAGATGGCAAAATCACCGCGCCCATCAAAGGCGCAACGCTGATCGGGAACGGCCCGGATGTTCTGACCCGAGTCTCGATGGTGGGTAACGACTTGAAACTTGACGAAGGCGTCGGTACCTGCGGCAAAGATGGGCAGGCTGTGCCAGTGGGTGTGGGCATTCCGACCATCAAGATCGATCGCCTGACCGTAGGCGGCACCGCCAAAAAAGATCCCGGCGGCTTCATGCAGTAAACTGCGTTTTCACCACAGAGGCACAGAGACACAGAGAAATTCGGTAGTGGCCTGCGGCGTGACGATCAATACAAATATTGTTGGATGGGTTCGACTTTTGTTTTTTGCATCTGGCGCTGTCTATTTGTGGCGCAGCGCTTTGTTCCCTAGGAGCGGCGAACCGAAAAGTCGCTTTGATCGCAGGTTGCGTATCTTTGGTGCTGTGTTGCTCTCGGCTGTTGTGATTTACTTTGTTGGGTTTGGGCTCGGACTCTACAGATCAAATTGAGAGCAGCCCACTTCCAGAATTTCCTAGTTCTTGATTTTCTCTGTGTCTCTGTGCCTCTGTGGTAAAGAATTTCTTATGCCCTCAACTCAACTAGAAACCGGAAACCCGAAACTAGAAACCGACCTCCGCTCCCTCGCCCAGGAGATCGTCCGCCGCGCCATGAACGGCGGCGCAACCGCTGCCGAGTGCGTGGTGCGCGAAGGCGACGAATTCTCCACTCTCGTCCGTCTGGGCCAGGTTGAAACGCTGAAAGAATCCGGATCGCGATCGATCGGGGTGCGCGTGTTCAGCGGCCAGCGCGCAGCCAGCACCTACTCGAGCGATTTTTCCCGCGACAGCCTCGACCGCATGGTGAAATCTGCGCTGGAGCTTTCGAAGATCACATCAGAAGATCCCTTCGGCGGGATTCCGGAGCCGGAGCAACTCGGCGCGCTCACTGGCGACCTCGATCTCTATCACGAAGACGTCTATTCGCTGTCCGGCCCCGATCGCATCGACTACGCCCGCCGCGCCGAAAAAGCCGCGCTCGATTTCGACCCGCGCATCAAGAACTCCGAGGGCGGATCGTTTGACGCCGCCACCGGCCACAAGGTTCTGGCCAATTCGCACGGCTTCGTCGGAGAGTATCGCCGGTCATACTGCTCGATGGCTGCGATTCCCATCGCGCAAACGGACGATGGGGCGATGCAGCGCGACTACTGGTTCTCGGTGGCGCGCACGCTGGCGAAACTCGAATCGCCCGAGCAGGTCGGCAAAGTTGCGGCCGAGCGTACGCTGCGCCGACTGGGAGCTCGCAAGGCGAAGACCGCGCATGTTCCGATCGTATTCGATCCCATGGTCGCAACCTCAATCCTCGAGCACATTTTCGAAGGAGTGAACGGGGATTCGGTATACCGTGGCGCATCGTTCCTCGCCGGCAAACTGGGACAGAAAATTGCCGGCGACAACGTCACCATCATCGACGATGGCACCATCTCTGGCGGCTTCGGAACCAGCCCGTTTGATGGCGAAGGCGTCCCTACCCGCCGGACCGTGGTGATTGAGAAAGGCGTCCTGAACTCGTATCTCTTGAATACATACACGGCGAAAAAACTCGGGCTCGCGACGACGGGCAACGCGTCTCGTGGACTGGCTGGCACGCCCGGCATTGGCCCGGGCAATTATTTCCTGCAGCCCGGAACCAGAACGCCGAAGCAATTGATTTCCGAAATCAAAGAAGGTCTATACGTAACCGAGTTTCTCGGCCACGGCGCCAACCTGGTAACCGGCGATTATTCCCGCGGCGCATCGGGCTTGTGGATCTCGGGCGGAGAGTTTGCTTACCCGGTCGAAGAGATCACGGTCGCCGGAAATCTGAAAGAAATGTTCTTCAACATCTCCGAGATCGCCAACGATTTGGAGTTCCGGGGCTCCGTGGCCTCGCCGACGCTGCGCATTGACGGCCTCACTGTCGGCGGCGAATGAGCAGACGCGGAGAAGAAGAACCATGTGGGGACAGCCGCCCCTTCGGCAGGCTCAGGGCAGGCTCCCGGCTGTCCAGCGAGCGTAGCTCGCGGTGTTATAAGTAGTGAACATGAAATTCGCCAGGATCGTATTCTGGATCGCCGGAATTTGGGGCGTGCTGGTACTCACGCCGTTGTATTTCATGTTCGATCTGATCGGACGCCAAGATCCTCCACCCATCACGCATCCCGCTTTTTACTATGGCTTCGTCGGCGTGGGGCTGGCCTTCCAGATCTCATTCATCGTGATCGCCAGAGACCCGGTGCGCCTTCGACCCATGATGATTCCTTCGGTGGTAGAAAAGTTTGGCTATGGCGCTACCCTGCTCGTGCTCTATCTGCAGAATCGCCTGCACCCGCAAGATCTCGCACTGGGCGGCATCGATTTTCTGTTCGGCGTGCTTTTCCTGGCCGCATTCTTCAAGACCGCGAGCTGATCTCCAGAGTACAATCGCGTTGTATGGGCGGATTCATCCAGCCAGTTCCCGTAGCTGAAGAACGAGATTCCAGCCGTCGCATTATCGCCATTGCGGTGACAGCCGTCATTCTTCTAGCTATTGGCTTTGCCTTTCTTCTTCGCAGCCAGCCTAAGAATGCATCCGGACCGCCTCCCTACGCCACAAATCTCAAACTCTCTGATTTCAAGATGAGCGCCGCGGAAAATTTTGTGGGAGCCACCGTCAGTTATGTTGACGGAACCGTCACCAACTCTGGCGCCAAAACCGTCACCCACGCGATGGTTCAAGTGAACTTCAAAGACGACATGGGACAAGTCGCTCAGCGTGAAGAGATCCCCCTGCAGGTGCTGAAAACCGATGGCCCGTATCCCGAAGCCGTTGACTTCAGCGTCTCTCCGCTCGGCCCCGGTCAGAGCAAACCTTTTCGGCTGACCTTTGAAGGCATCTCCGCGCAGTGGAACCATCAGTATCCCGACATAAACGTAACTGACGTGGCAGTGAAGTAGGATCGATCTACGGCCTCCGAAAAGCAAGGCACGAATGAGCGAACAAGACGGGGTTAGTGCTCTCCCTATCAAGGACGACCCGACGCGGCCGCCGCCTGAGAATCCGCCGGCCTGGCCAAAACTCTTTTCCGGCCTGAATGCGTTGGTGTGGTCGGCGGGGATCGCGGTGCTTGCTGGGCTAGCTACGTGTGCTGGGATGGCCCGTGAAGGCGGAAGATCTGTTGCTCTCGGCCTCTTCTCTTTGTCGCGGCCCGCGATCGACCAGCGCGACACCTATCTGGGGATGATCAGCCTTCTAGAGGCCGTTCTCGCAGCAGTACTCGTGTCCGTTGTTGTCCTGTGCATTTACAGGGCAGCGCTATGGATAGGAAAAAAGACGCCCCTTCATCGCCTTCCTCTATCCATGCTGGCTGGGAGTCGATGGCCGCAGTGGACTGTGCTGGTCGCGGTGCTAGCGGATGTGGGCTTCTTGAACGCCAGCGTGATTAAGCTGGCGCGGCAAGCCAATGGCATCATCCTCAAACACATGTCCGACGTGGGGCCGGTTTGGCCTTCGATATTGCTAGATCAGGACAAGGACGCCGTGTTTGGCTTCATGCTGATTTACGGAGGAGGGATCGCCTTTCTTGTTGCGGCGAGCTGGTGGCTGGTCAGAACGAAAATGAAGAGACCCTGGACAAGGATTGCATTCACAACTTGGGTCGTGGCGCAACTGTTGGGTCTGCTTCTGGGGTACTCGTATCTCTCCGGCGTGGCCGACGCCGTCGACGATTATCCTGCGGTTGCATTTTCGGGCGAGGAGCAACTCCAGGCGGGTTCGCTAGCGGTATTTCTCGGCTCCGATGACAAGGAGTTCGCATTGCTGATCGTTAACTCCCAAGCGAAGCCTGATCTGCAGAGATACATCCTTTACTTGCCAAGGGCCGAAGTTAAGTGGATGACCGTCCTCAGACTCATGCCGCTCCACCCCCTCGCAAACATCGGCGATCTGGAACGGCCGTCGCATTGACATCCGAAGATTCAGCAGGAGGCAGCCTCCAATACAATAGCTTTGTGCCTGACACGCGAACATTTCGTCTCACGGAGTCGGTGAAAGCTGCGGGTTGAGCTTCCAAGCTGAGTCCGGCGGCGCTGGACACGGTGCTTGGGAAATTAGCCCGGCAACACGACCCGAATGTTCTAGTCGGCTTCGACCACGCCGACGACGCCGGAGTGTATCAAATCGCGCCCGATCAGGCACTGGTGCAGACCGTCGATTTTTTTACGCCGATCGTCGACGACCCTTATATCTTCGGCCAGATTGCCGCCACCAATGCTCTCAGCGACGTCTACGCGATGGGTGGAAAGCCGCTCACAGCGCTGGCTTTGGTCTGCTTCCCCGAGAAAGCCGACCTCGACATTCTTGAACGCATTCTTGCTGGTGGACTTTCAAAGATGATCGAGGCCGGATGCACAGTGATCGGCGGCCACAGCATCCGCGACGAAGAAACCAAATTCGGATACGCGGTCACCGGACTCGTACACCCGAAAAAAATTCTCGCCAACGCTGGCGCCAAGCCGGGAGATGCCCTCATCTTCACCAAGGCTCTGGGAACGGGCGTGATTTCAACGGCGATTAAGAAAGGCAAGGCAGAGCCAGCCTGGATCGACGCTGCCGTTCAGTCGATGACCACATTGAACAAGCAAGCCGCGGAGGTTATTCAGCAAGGGCAATTTCGGATTCATTCCATGACTGATGTCACGGGCTTCGGATTGATTGGCCACGCGCGCGAAATGGCACTGGCATCCGATGTTTCGCTGGAGTTTTGCGCCGGCCGGATTCGTTTGCTTGACGGTGCGCTCGAATGCGTTCGTGCCGGCTATGTTCCGGCTGGGCTCAAGAACAATCGCGACTTCGCGGAATGCCTTGTGGTGTATGACGATGGCGTTCCCGAAGATCTTCGAACGATTCTTTTCGATCCCCAGACCGCTGGGGGGCTGCTGATTTCGGTTGCAGCGGACGATGCCGACCGGCTTGTTAGCACCCTCAACTCGGTGTCGGCAGTACAAATCGGCGAAGTGCGCCCCAAAGCCAAGCCCCTGATCAGCATCGCTCGCTGATCTCAAGCTTTTTATTATTTCGCTTCCATCAGCAACTCCCAGATTCGAGCCAGATGGTGGTCGTCATGCTCGGCGACAAAATACAAATGGTCGACCAACCGCATGGGCGTCTTCAAACGCGGGTGGGGAATCGCCCGCGAAAACAACGATGTATCCAGCTCGTTTACCCGCTTCATCAGCTTCTCTCGAGCGGAGCGGAAACCAGCCAGAATCTGTTCCAGCGGACGCGAATTGTAGTTCGCTTCGTCGGTCTTTCGATTCTGCAGGTCTGTTGTGGTGAGTTGCGCGCTTTCGGCCACGTAGTCGTTCACCCGCGCCAGCCAGAGCGGCTCCAAGTCCAGCAAGTGTCCGGCATGCTCCTGGGCCGACCATTTTTGTTGCAGCTTCCTCACCAGGATTTCGTGAGAGCGTCCGCGCAACATTTCTTCCATCCGTGCCGGAGTACCACGCAAACGGGCACACAGATTCGGATGTAGTTCCACGGGGAAGGAAAATTCAAACCTGCGTTCAAACCAGACCGGCACTTGACTCATGAATTCTCCCGCAGACGCAATAGTTCCGTAAGAGTGATGCATGGCCGCGCCGGACGACTCACGAATTCGCTTCAACCCAAGCTGCATTCCGAGCATCTTTAACAGAAGACAGCAAACACGCTGGTTTATTTCAGGAGCGATCATGCAATTTCGCGAACTTGGACGCAGTGGTCTGAAAGTCTCCGCCCTCGGCCTCGGCTGCATGGGCATGTCAGAGTTTTACAGCGGACGCGATGACCAGGAATCCGTTGCCACCATTCATCGCGCCCTCGAACTTGGAATTAATTTTCTCGACACCGCCGATGTGTATGGTCCGTATACGAATGAAGAACTGGTCGGACGTGCCATCAAAGGCAAGCGCGACAAAATTGTGCTGGCCACGAAATTCGGCATCGTTCGTGATCCGGCGAACGCTAGCGCGCGGGGCGTGAACGGCAGGCCTGACTACGTCCGCAGCTCCTGCGAAGCAAGCCTGCGACGGCTGGCCATTGACACGATTGACCTTTATTACCAGCATCGTGTTGATCCCAGCACGGCTATCGAAGAAACGGTTGGAGCAATGGCGCAGCTTGTGCAGGAAGGAAAGATTCGCCACATCGGGCTTTCCGAGGCTTCCGCGCAAACCCTTCGTCGAGCCGTGAAGGTTCATCCCATCACCGCGCTGCAAACGGAATACTCGTTATGGAGCCGCGAGCCCGAAGACGAAATCCTTGCTACATGCCGCGAACTCGGCATTGGCTTCGTTGCCTATAGCCCGCTTGGACGCGGCTTTCTCACTGGGCAGTTCAAGCGCTTCGAAGATTTTCCGGAAGACGACTATCGCAGATTCTCTCCCCGCTTTCAGGGAGAGAATTTTCAGAAGAATCTCGATCTCGTGCGTGGAATCGAGGAAATCGCGAAGGGAAAAGGCTGCACCCCGGCTCAGTTGGCGCTGGCTTGGGTGCTCGCGCAGGACAAGAACATTGTTCCCATCCCCGGCACCAAGCGCCGCAGGTATCTGGAAGACAATGTTGCCGCAATCGATGTTCGGCTTACTCAAGAGGACTTGCAGCGCATTGACGAAATTTTTCCCACGGGCGCGGCGGCTGGGGAACGCTATCCCGAACACATGATGAGCATCGTGAACGGATAAACAGCAATACGATCATACACCACAAGTTCGCAGTTTGCGAACTGGTGTTACCGATGTAACACTTTGTTCTTGACCCGCGTTCGCAAATCGCGAATACTATAACTAGCTTCGCGATTTGCGAAACGTCTATTGGCGCCAGGTTTGGCTTTGAGAGTACTGGGCACGGAAGTTTTGGACAAAGCGAAGAAAACACATCGCGACCTGGCATCTCCAGTCGCGACATGGCTCACGATTACGAGAGAGGCCAAATGGAAGAACCTGAATGAACTGCGTCTGACCTGGCGCAATACCGACTGCGTGAAGGGGAAGACCATTTTCAACATCAAGGGAAACCGCTATCGCTTGATCGCGATGGTTAACTACGCGAGTCAGACCATTGTGATAAGAATGCTTGTCACGCACGCTGAGTACAGTATGGGGGAGTGGAATAAATGAGCCCAGTAATGGAATACAAGCAGCTTATCGCCGAAGTCCCCCCGAAGATCATCCATACCGAGAAAGAGAATCGCTATTACCTTGCAAAGCTGGAGGAACTCAACGATCGATGGACCGAGTTAACCCAAGCGGAGCGTGATCTATACGATACACTTGGTGTGCTCATCGAAGACTTCGAAAAGAAGACCTACAAGATTCGCGCGGCAACTCCGATCGAAGTGATTAAAGAACTCATGGCCGCGAATGCTCTGAAACAGAAGGATCTGATCGGCGTGTTCGAGACCGCCAGCGTCGTGTCGGAGGTTCTCAAAGGTAAACGAGCATTGACCACTGAGCATATCCGCCGCCTCGGCAAGCGTTTCAACATCTCTGCGGCTATTTTTCTGTAATCGTGGGCGGAAGCAAAAATTAGGGCGGCCATCAGGCCGCCCTTGCTCGTGGCAGTAGAACAAAATTCTTCTAAGCTCGGGCTGGACTCTCCCCACCCTTCGCAATTCCCGGTCGCCCCGGCTCCGGCTTCAAGACCTGCTGAACAGCGTCATCGGGCTTGGATGGAGACTTCATCGGCGGCAGTTCCTTGCCGTCAACCAGCAGCAGCACTTCGGACGCGTCCAGGACTTCCCGCTCCAGTAAAGCCGCCGCAATCTTCTGCAGCGTGTCGCGGCTGCCTTCCAGAATGTTCTTTGCCGTCTCGTATCCCTGGTTCACCAGCTTGCGGACCTCGTTGTCAATCTTGATGGCAGTGTCTTCGCTGTAGTCGCGATGCTGGCTGATCTCGCGGCCCAAAAATATCTGCTCCTCTTTCTTGCCAAAGGTGAGCGGGCCGAGATCGCTCATGCCCCACTCGCAAACCATCTTTCGCGCCATTTCGGTGGCCCGCTCGATGTCGTTTCCGGCACCTGTGCTCATCTGGTTGAGGAATAATTCCTCAGCTAAGCGCCCGCCCATCAGAATCGCCAAGTCGGTCTTCAAATATTCCCGAGTGTAGTTGTGACGGTCGTCGATTGGCAGTTGCATAGTCACGCCCAACGCCATGCCGCGAGGAATAATCGTGACCTTGTGGACCGGGTCGGAACCGGGAAGCTTCGCCGCCACCAACGCGTGTCCCGCCTCGTGGTAGGCCGTGACCTTCTTCTCCTCATCAGAGAGGATGAGCGACTTACGCTCCACGCCCATCAGAACCTTATCTTTCGCGACTTCGAAGTCGAACATCAGCACTGCTTTGCGATTCTGCCGGGCCGCGGCCAATGCCGCTTCATTCACCATGTTAGCCAGGTCGGCGCCCGAAAATCCGGGTGTGCCGCGCGCCAGTACAGAGAGATCGACGTCTTCGGCCAAAGGAATCTTGCGAGTATGTACGCGCAGAATCTCTTCGCGCCCGCGCACATCAGGACGGCTCACCACCACGCGGCGGTCAAAGCGTCCCGGTCGCAACAATGCAGGATCAAGCACGTCGGGCCGATTCGTTGCCGCCATGAGAATGACGCCTTCATTGGATTCGAAGCCGTCCATCTCCACCAGCAACTGGTTCAGCGTTTGCTCGCGCTCGTCGTGACCGCCACCGAGCCCTGCGCCGCGATGCCGACCCACAGCGTCAATCTCGTCGATGAAAATAATGCAAGGCGCATTCTTCTTGCCCTGCTCAAACAGGTCGCGCACACGGCTCGCGCCGACACCCACAAACATCTCAACAAAATCCGAGCCGGAGATCGAAAAGAAAGGAACGTTCGCCTCGCCCGCCACGGCCCGAGCCAGTAGCGTCTTGCCGGTTCCTGGAGGTCCAACCAGGAGCACCCCTTTGGGAATCCTGCCGCCCAGCTTTTGAAATTTCTGCGCCTCGCGCAAGAATTCGATAATCTCCCGGAGTTCCTCCTTCGCCTCTTCGACGCCAGCCACGTCTTTGAACGTGACCTTCTTCTGCTGCATCGAAAGCAGCCGCGCCCGGCTCTTGCCGAAGGAAAGAGCTTTGTTGCCGCCGGTCTGCATCTGCCGGATCATGAAGAACCACAGCGCCCCCAGCAAAATTAGCGGAGCCCAAGTGCCCAGCAACTGCAACGGCCAGCTTCCACTGTTAGCGTCCTTAATCGTCGTCTGAACGCCCTTGTCGTTGAGCGTTTTGAACATGTCGGGATAATTTGCCGGAACCGTCGTATGGAAGGCAGAACCGTCACGAGCTTTGCCCTTAACCTGTTGGCCGTCCAAGGTGACGTCATGGACCGTTCCCTGGTTGACGTCACTCATGAACTCGGAAAAATTGATTTCCTTTTCTTTCGGTCCGCCGCGGCCCTGTTGAATCACCGTCCACAACAGCAGCGCCGACAACCCAATTACTACCCAAAACACCACGGTTTTTACAGTCGAATTCACTTAGCGAGGCTCCTGAAAGAATCGGGGCTCATCAAAAGGAGCGAAAACCCCGAGGCTCCTAACATAAATTAGATGCCATTCGGCCAATTTCGATAGGAAATTCCTTAAGGTCCTTATTCTACCTTTTTCTGGCGAAAAAGGCGCGTCGCCTTTCCCATAACTTAAGTCACCTGGCCTGGGTTGCTGCCAGATACGGAATATTGCGGTTGGTCTGCTCCGCAGCCCCTAACCCGTAACCTACGAGGAAGGCCTCATCCACCAGAAAACCGAAGTAGTCGGGCTGCAATGCCACGCGACGCGCCGATTGCCGGTCCAGCAGAGTTACCAGCTTGACCGAAGCCGCGCCTCTGGCGCGCAAATCGTTCATCAGGAAGTCGCTGGTCACGCCGGAGTGCACCAACCCCTCGACCAGCAAAATGTGCTGGCCGCGAATGTCCGGTTCATGGCTGAAGAAAATCTCCACAACCTCGCCCTGGTTGCCCTGCTTGCTGTAGCGTGGCTTGATGAATTGGCACACCACCGGAACTTCAAGAGCGCGCACCAGATCGGCCATGAACATGAACGCGTTTTCCAGAACGGCCAATGCCTGAATCGTCTGCCCCTGGTAGTCATCTGAGATGTGGCGGGCAAGTTCTTTGACGCGCTTCTGGATCTGCTCGGCTCCAATTACCTGGCGAAGGGGCTCGACTCCGGTTGCATTCATGAAACGGCGCTGCCTCCCGTCCCGTAGACTGCTCTTTATATCAGGGGCTCAACCGAGATCATTCAGAAAAATATCGCCCCGCCATCTGGGGACGAATCAGTATACCGGGAATTTGGTCCTGACCGCCCTCAATGATGTCCATGGTTAGAGAACAGAGAGGCACGCGAGAAAAACTCCATAGCTTCTGCGTTTGCACCAAATCATAAGCTTTCCCGGCAACGATGATTTTCGTATTTTATCGGGCGATTTTCTCTTGAGCTACGTTACGGTCGCGCGTTCCTCTGCCTCCCACGCGATCTCCCGGATCAGCACAGCTTCCTCACCAGCTTTGGGACGTAACCCTGCGGGAACTGAAAAGTCGCGCATCCATACGATCTCGTCTCGGTTCGCCGCGACGGGCCAAAGCCTGCGCCTGGGTTGCGCCACGTGCCGCTCCTGGAGCAGTTCTTTGATTTTTTTTGGCGCTTTGGTGTGCGCGGGCCAGAACCGGTCTCCCGGTCGCCAGTTGCGCACGATGAGGCGCCCCGGTAACAGATCGGCACGCAGAAGTTGTTGCGGGTTGTACTCCGCCAGTAGCGACTCAGGAGTGAGGCGAACCGCTTCGATTACCACTCCGAGTTCCGGCACTATCGCGCGTCCCGGCACCGGCAGCGAGTATTCGTAGTCCGGAACGCGCTCCTGGCGGCGCAGGTCAGGAGTGATGAAGACCATAGCCTCCGGCTCGCGCAGAATCTTCCAGCCCAGTGGAAGCGATAATTCTTTTCCCGATGGACCATCCTCTGCCGCGAAGTGCAGGATTTCCTCGATATGCTTGAACTCCAAAGGAATTCCCGCCTGCTCGCCGATCGCTTTCAGAACTCTTCTTTGGACAGCGATGGGCTCGGTCAGTAGCCAGGGCCGGCTCACGGACGCATTCATCACCGCCGGCCATGGCTGCTGCAGCCGATTCAATAACTCGGGATTGGATGGCTGGATTTGTACCAGGGACTGCGAACCCTCGAAACCCGGCAGCCCGCGTGTCCATTCCGGCTGCGACCACTGCACCACGGTCCCCAGCCAGCCTGAGATCTCGTTCTCCCAGTAGTCTTCTTCTTCGCGAGCAATCTCTGCTAGTTCGGCGAAACTCTCGACCACGGCAGGATTGAACTCCCGCTCGAGCAGCGGAAGCACCAGCTTGCGCATCCGATTGCGAGTGAATTTGGATTCCGCATTGGTAGAGTCTTCCCGCCACGGCTGTTTGAGATCCACAAGATACTGCTCCAGTTCGCCCCGCCGGATCCCCAGCAGCGGCCGCACGATTTCGCCGTGGCCTCCCCCATGCTCGTTTTCGACAGCAATACGCGGATAGATTCCTCCAAGCCCCCGCAGCCCCGTTCCGCGAATCAGCCGCATGAGCACCGTCTCCGCCTGATCATCGAGCGTATGGCCAGTAACGATCTTGTTCAGGATAATTTGCGGAGACTCAGCAGATGGCTGAGTAGGGATCGGGAAGGGCACGGCTTCAGCCGTGCCGTTAAGCCGCGCGAAAGGTTCGGGCTTTAGCCCCTGAGGAATGCTTTGGGGTGGCGCAGCGCTTCCAGCGCTGCGATAAGGAGCATCGAGATTTTGGGCTTCAGCCCCTGAGGTACCTGGACCTGTCAATAGTTCTGACGGATCCTCACCCCCGTCTTCGCCCAAGAGCTCTCGAAAGAAGCCATACCGCAATTCCCGCGCAGCCGCTTCCACACCGGAGCCTTCCTCAGCCGCAAGCCCCGCCACATCGCCGCTCTGACGATAAAACTCCAACGCATGCTCAAGAGCAAGGCCCGCAACGAACTCCTGATCCGAATCGGACTCCGCCCCTCGCAGCTTGTGGTTGAAATGAACAACGGAGACAACGATGCCAAGCTCGTGACGCAATTCGAGCAGCAAGCGCAGAAGCGCAACTGAATCAATTCCGCCCGAAACCGCGATCCCAACACGGTCTCCAGCCCGCAGCAATTCTTCCCGCCGGATATGGACCAACACGCGTTCGGCCAGTTCATGCACGCAAACATGGTACAACCCGGCAGCCTGTAAAACACTTTTGGGAGAGGTTGAGAACGGCCATCTCCGAAGTCCTCGTGCAACGGACGACGCCCGCTCCCCATACCTATTTCTTCTTGTTCTGGGCAAGCGCTCCAACTGTGGCATTGGTTGCCTTGAGGTAGTCGTCGGGAGCGATCAGGATTTGCATTCCGCGAACGCCGGCGGAGATTGAAATCATGTCGAAGAGTTCGACAGCATCGTCCACATAAACAGGGTAATCTTTCTTGGCCGCCAGAGCCGTGACTCCGCCGCGAATATAGCCTGTGAGCCCCTGCAGTTCTTTAACCGGAACGAGCTGAAGTTTGCGATCTCCCGACACCGCCGCCAGGGCCTTCAAGTCGAGTTCGGCGTCGCCGGGTATCACAGCCATGCAGATTCCGTTGCGGTCGCCGCGCGCCACTAGCGTTTTGAAAACCTGCTGCGGAGGCAATCCAATCTTGGCCGCGACGGTTTCGGCGTCAAGATTCTCGGGATCGATTTCGTACTCCCGCAATTCGTAGCGAATCGCAAGCTGGTCGAGCAGTCGCACGGCGTTGCTCTTGTGGGCCACAATTCAACGTCTATCCCTGCCAATCTTGGGCATTAAACGAGTTGACGCACATGCGGGTTTAATTTCCCATCGTTCGGGCGCATTCCCATAGGCGCTCCCGCATTTCTTTGATCTTTTCGGGATTGCATGCCTGCGCAGCTTGATCTATGGCCGTAGTCAGTGACCAATCCCCTGAATGCGCCTGTATCCGATCGCTGACAGTTCGCATATCTCTTTCAAACTGAATGCGGAAGTTGGCAGCCATCCGGTAGTTTTGCAGCAGTGTGTAATCGCATTGTCTCGTGACAAAATTCTCGCCCGATTCGCCGGATTCCCGCTGTATGCGAGAGTTCATCGCGTATTCCTGTTCAAATGGAGCAAGGGATCATGCAAATTAATTATTTCTTGCTTAAGTGTGGGCTCTGGCGGTTTGGTGGTCAGATCGTTGAGTATCTTATTGATTCGGCCTACGTGGGCGTTTACATTCTGATTGACAGCGAAGATCGCATCGCCTATCGCTCGGTCTCTCTCAACTTTCTCGGTTTGAATTAACGTCGCGTAATCGGTCGGCGTCGATGCGCTGGCATCGCCAATCGGCTTTGCGAGTGCGGCGCGGCGAACACCAACATAGTCCATCGCGAGAGCGATAAGCCAAAGCAGTAAGGCGCACACAATGAAGGCGTGAAGATACGGTATTACGGGGCGCATCCATTCAAACGTCAAGGATGTCCACACCCCCAGGAAGTAGATAAAGCCGATGATTGATGACAGGATCGTGAACACGGCAGCCGCTAAAAACACGTACCCCTTCGGTGATATACTCACAGTGTCGAACACCTCGTTTTTCCGAATCGGCTCGATTCTCGGTCGGGCCGATTCAAACCATCTAGATGAAGACTGAATGTGTCGAAGGACCGAAGGCACTAGAGAATTTCGAGCGACTAGCACGAACTGTTCTGCAATCACCCAAGCCGTCTCTCCTAAAAAACCCAAAAAAGAAAATCTCACGCAAACCTAAGAACTCCGACAAGGACTAGAAGGGAATCTGTTGCGCTTCCCCCGCCCCTGTCGCTTCGTGGCGCGGCGATTCGCTCTTGCCCGTGAGTTCGGTATACGTCAGCCGCTTTCCGAAAACATGGCTCATCGCCAATTCAAACCGCTGTCCGTCATTCATGTCCTTGCGATTGTTGTAGCGGAAGGTTTGCTCATCAAGGTAGCGATGGAGATGGAAAGGTTCAACGCTCACGTAGGTTCCAGAGATGCCGCGTTTCAGAAGCGACCAGAAATTCTCAAGACCGTTGGTGTGTACGCGGCCATCTACGTATTGCATGGCATGATCCACAACCCGATGCGCGTAGTCACTGGCGAGTCCTTCGTAGGACATGAGCGCATCCGAGTAAAGAGCAGTGCCAGCCGCGACGTGCTTGCGGACTTCTTCTTGCAGAACGCGCTTGCGTCGGCTCGGCACGACGCTGGTGCGGATTTTTCCGCCACGTTCCAAGATGCCCATGACCGCAGTCTTATCTTTTGTACCCGTGCCAGTAATTCGGCGCTTGCGTTCGGTCAGGTGCATGTTGCGAGCTTTGCCCCCGATAAACGATTCGTCAACTTCGATCTCCGCGCCTTCTCCCCCGCCGAGCTTCGAGCCGAAAAAATCATCGCGCATGACCATCCGAATGCGTTGGAGCATGAACCATGCGGAGTTCTGATGGATGCCAAGAGCGCGTCCGAGTTCATAGCTGCTGATGCCATTCTTACAATTCGCCAACAGCCAAAATGCGGTCATCCACTTATCGAGAGTGAGCGGCGAATCCTCGAAAATGGTTCCCACTTTGAGACTGAATTGCTTCTTGCACTCATAGCAAAACCAGATGCGCCGCGTCTTGATGAACGAATGTTTTGCTTTGCCGCAACGTGGGCACGTAACATTGCCATCAGCCCAGCGGAGTTTAACCGCGTAGTCGAACGTGCGTTGCGGATCGGAGAAGTATGTAATCGCTTCTTGGAGTGTCTTGGGCTTTTCCATGCCCACATACTACACTAGGCGCACATGTGTGTCAACTAGTTTCTTGCCCAATCTTGAGCTACAGCCCAGTGCTCTTCTCCGCGATCAGCTTCCTGATCTTCTCCACGAACTGGGCTGCTGCCATGTCCTCAGTCTTTTCTTTCCCGCGCGTACGGACGTTTACCTTGCCGGCCTCAGCCTCTTTATCTCCGACTACCAGCAGAAATGGCACCTTCTGCATCGCATGCTCGCGGATCTTGGCATTCATCTTCTCGTTACGCGCATCCACTACCACGCGCACTCCGATGGCCTTTAGCTGATCCGCAACCTTGTTCGCATATTCCGCATGACGCTCGCTGATGGGGATCATCGCCACCTGCACCGGCGATAGCCACACCGGAAACGCGCCCGCGTAGTGCTCAATCAGCACGCCGAAGAATCGCTCGATCGATCCGAACAGCGCGCGATGCACCATCACCGGCTGTTTGCGCGAACCATCTTCGGCCACATACTCCAGGCCGAAGCGCTGCGGCAGGTTGAAGTCGACCTGCACCGTCGAAAGTTGCCACAGCCGCCCGATCGCGTCCACCAGCTTGATGTCAATCTTCGGTCCGTAGAATGCCGCCTCACCCGGTATAGTCTTGTACTCGATATTCTGCCGCTTCAGCACCCGCTCCAGCGATTGCGTGGCGTTGATCCATTGCTCTTCGCTGCCCACAAAATTCCTGCGGTCGTCCGGATTCCAGGTCGAAAGCTCGGTTTGGAATTTATCGAAGCCAAAATCCTTCAGCACATCCAAAGCAAAGACGAGACAACCGGTAATCTCGTCTTCAACTTGCTCCGGCGTGCAGAAGATGTGCGAGTCATCCTGCGTGAACCCGCGCACCCTCAACAGCCCGTGCATTACCCCCGAGCGCTCGTAGCGGTACACCGTTCCCAGCTCGCCCAGACGCACGGGCAGGTCGCGATACGACTTCAGCGAGTCTTTATAAATCAGAATGTGCCCCGGACAATTCATCGGCTTCAGCCGGTATTCGGCGTCGTCGAGTTCCATGGCGTCGAACATGTTCTGCGCGTAATAGCCCTCGTGTCCCGAGGTAAAAAACAACTGCCGCCGCGCCACATGCGGCGTGTAGACCAGCGAGTAGCCACGCTTCAAATACTCCTCGCGCATCCAGTCTTCCATCTCTTTGCGGATAATCCCGCCCTTGGGATGCCAGAAAATCAGCCCCGGCCCCGCCAGTTCCTGAATCGAAAACAGATCGAGCTGCTGCCCCAGCACGCGATGGTCGCGTTTCTTCGCCTCTTCCAGTTGCTGCAGGTGAGCGTCGAGATCCTTCTTCGAGAAAAACGCAGTCCCGTAAATCCGCTGCAGTTGCTGATTCTTCTCGTCGCCCAGCCAGTACGCGCCCGCAACATTGAACAGTTTGAAGGCCTTGATCTTTCCCGTGGACGGGATGTGCGGTCCGCGGCAAAAATCCGTGAACTTGCCGGTGCGGTAGATCGAAATCTTTTCATCGGGCTTGGTGAATTGCTCGATGAAATGGCACTTCATGAAATCACCTTCTTTTTTAAACTCCGCCAGCCCCTGGTCGCGAGGAAGAAATTCTCGCGCGTAAGGAATATTCTGCTGCACCAGCTCCTGCATCTTCTTCTCGATCTTTTCCAGATCTTCTGCCGTAAACGGAGTTGGACGGTAGAAGTCATAAAAGAATCCGCTCTCGGTCGGCGGACCATGACCCAGCTTGGTCTCGGGGAAAAGTTCCAGCACGGCCGCCGCTAGCAGGTGGGCCGACGAGTGCCGGTAAACTTCCAGGGCTTCGGGATCCTTTTCAGTCAGAAAGCGCAAATCGGTGTCTTTTTCGAGCGGCTTGGCCAGATCGATCAGATCGCCGTTGGTTTTGGCGACGAGGGCCGCGTCGGCCAAGCGCGGACCGATCTCCTTGGCGATCTCGAGCGCAGTGGTTCCCTTGGGAACATCTTTCACGCTTCCATCAGGAAGCTTCACATGAATACTGTCTGCCATAGAGTTGGAACCTGCAGGAGGTTGAACCCTTCAGTTTATTGGAGGGAGTGAGGAGGGTCAAACCGCCTATCTAGCGCAGAATTGGAACCGCGAAATGCTTGGGGAAAGACTAAAAAGAATCGTTCCCTTTAGTGTACCCACACAGCCCTCGCTCATGATACTTATTCACCTATGGTCGCATCGGCTCAGATCGGTCCGTCACGCGTTTCCGCTGAAGTGGGCAAAACGAAATACGAAATCTTCCTAGCCAACTGTCTCGTTTGGATGGCCTCCCGACCCGCAAAATCCATTCACGCAATCGTGACCGACCCCCCTTATGGATTGAAGGAATTCACGGCCACCGAGAAGGCCAAGCTGCGCAAAGGCAAAGGCGGAGTGTGGCGTATCCCACCCTCGTTCGACGGCTGCACCCGTAGCCCAGTCCCCCGCTTCACTATTCTGTCGCACCACGAACATAAGGATCTGAGAGATTTTTTTTCTCAGTTCGCCGAGCACGCCCTCCGCGTCCTAGTTCCCGGCGGCCACATAATGATCGCCACCAATCCCTTGCTCTCGCACTTGGTTTATCTGCCCTTAATGGAAAGCGGTTTTGAGAAGAGGGGCGAAATAATTCGCCTCGTCCAGACTCTTCGGGGCGGCGACCGCCCGAAAAACGCGCACGAGGAGTTTCCCGAGGTCACGGTCATGCCGCGTTCGTCCTGGGAACCCTGGGGATTATTCCGAAAACCCTGTGAAGGTCGAGTTCAAGACAATCTGCGGAAGTGGAAAACCGGGGGACTCCGACGAATTTCCGGAGATGCGCCATTCTCTGACGTGATCCCTTCGTCTCCTACAAGACGCGAGGAACGCTCTTTGTCCCCTCATCCCTCTTTAAAGCCGCAACTCTTCATGCGTCAAATCGTGCGGGCTTCGTTACCGCTTGGCAAAGGAATCGTGCTCGACCCCTTCATGGGTGGCGGGTCAACGATAGCCGCCGCAGAGGCCGTAGGATACGAAAGTATCGGCATCGAGCACGACCCCGCATTTTTCGAAATCGCCACTGCGGGCATCTCGAGGCTTGCTGCCTTGAATGGAAACGGGAAGAATAATACCAACGCAGGTTCACCCTCCAGCCTTGGCCGCCAGCAAAGGCTTGCGCTGCTCAGAGAATCATGAGAACTTTCTCGCGCAATGCCTTTCGACGCAGAGGGATTCGACCGCTCGGTCGCGCTGCCGCCCGAACTTAAGATCGGCCACATTCGTGAGGCTGTCGAACATGTTGAAGATCGCGCGACAGAACTCATAGATATTTACTTCGAGCAGGCCAATGTGTTCAGCGCCATCGTCGGCATTATGGGCGTTCAAGCGCTACATGCTCTGAGTCCCTACAAAAAGCACAAGCACCCTGACGTAGCGCAGCAACGGTTCCCCGATCTGTCGCTGCGCGGAAGACTGAGTCCGCCGTCAGATCAGGCATTGGAATCCAAAGGCTCGACTCGCTCTTGGCCACTGCAGTCCCACTACAACCACGCCGGCTGGTACATCGTTTGGCGTTACGCGGTTGACCAAACGATGCGATTGAAGAAGGGCAAGATGGTCGCGATCTGGAGAGTCGACCTCCCGTTTCTCCGCGCGGAAGACTGGAAATACGAAGGCAGCAAAGCCGCCGAAGGACGGGGCGGTCGCACCCATACTTTCGGAGTAAAGAACCCCGCAAAAAGGTTCAAAGACTCGATCGTCTATCAGAGTGCAAGAATCAAGATAAGCCAGGGCGGCCCCGTCCTCAGCAGCAGCGACGATTGAATCTCAGGGGCTACATCGCCACGTCCTTGATGTGCGTGGCGATCTACCAAGTGTTCCCGAATGCATCCTTCACTCCCGGGCTTCGGTCGCCGTAAGACTGGTCGTCTGGTTCGGAGATCGAGGTCGCTCCCGCTGCCAGCGCGCGCCGGCAGACCGCGTCGCAGTCCGGCAATAGAGATAGAACATGACTGGCACTGGCTCATACTTGCTGTGAGCACCGTAGGCCGGGGGATCGCGCATTTTTTCGACCGATATCCAGGCTTGCGCAGAAAATTGTCTTCAGTTGGCTCGAATGCTCGTCCCGTAGTCAGCTCACAACAAGATCATTTGTTTTACGTCGTATAAGCTGTGGAACAAACTGACGGATTCGACTCACGAGAACGATTTCATTCTCGTTTTTCCTCAGCCTTCCACAAGGAACTCTCATCCTCCACAGTTTCTGCACAAGGGCGAAATGTTTTTTCGTTGCGGTGCGCGGCATTCTGCCCCACAGTGAGTCAGCGAATACGTGAGAACTCTCAGTCTTGTTGAATGATGATTGCGGTGACGCCGGTGGCAAACTGGCAATTCTCGAGGGTGAGTTGCCAGGGGACATTCGGAAACGCGCGCGAGCGCGTGCCGGTTGCCCGGGCATTGCGGCCTCCTCCCCCGCTCTTTGAACGGGTTGGGCCGGTGGCCATCGCAGAGGCTGCGGAACAGTGATTCTCCGAATCACATTCTGCAGTTGATACTGGTAAATGTGGCACTCCTGGTGAGCGCTATCGGACCAGTAACATCGTCTCGCTGTTCCTAGCGGCGAGGAGGCAAGAGGAGAGATCCACGAACGATGCGGCTCGGGTGGCTGGCCCGGGCCGCATTTGTTTTTGCCCTTGACTTTCTGATTCGCTTTTTGTTCTCCTATGATAATCGGTGTAGTTTTGCCAGAATTTTTCGCACCAGCCAGCGCCAACTTTTTTGTAATCGGTCGTCGTTTTCCGAAGCATGTGCCTCGCATTCACAACCCGCATCGGTTTAGCGTGCCGAAGGCTTTTCAAGGTTTGAGGAAATAAATTAAACGTGGCTACGACGGATTACAGCATCAGCACTCTTCCCGCGAATGTAGAAGCCGAGCGCTCGATTCTGGGCGCGATCCTGCTCGACAACTTTGCTTATAACCAGGCCGCCGAACATCTTCGCATCGAGGATTTTTCGCTCGACTCGCATCGCCGCATCTACAGCCGCATGGTCGATCTGGCGGAATCTTCGCGCCCCATCGACATGATTACGCTGATCGAAGAGCTTGAACGCCACAAGGATCTTCAGCCCATCGGCGACGTGGGCTACGTATCAAGCTTGCTCGACGGCGTTCCCGATCGTCCCAGTATTGAGCACTATGTAAAGATCGTCCGCGACAAGGCGCTGCTGCGCGGGCTGATTCACGCGGCGAATACGGCGATTGCGCGTGCGGCCGATCAATCCGATGCCGCCGAAGAAGTGCTTAACGATGCCGAGGCCGCGATCTTTCAACTCTCGGAAAAGCGCATTGGTCGCGGCTTCATGGGCGTCCAGGAAATCGTTCGTGAATCTTTCGGCTCGGTCGATGCCCTGCTGCAGCGCGGCCAGCGCATTACCGGCTTGGCCACGCACTACACCGACCTCGACGAAATGACCAGCGGCCTGCAGCGGTCCGATCTCGTGATCATCGCTGCGCGGCCTTCCATGGGCAAGACAGCTTTTGCCATGAATATCGCCGAGAACGCGGCAGTGGAAGACCAGCAGGTCGTCGGAGTTTTTTCGCTCGAAATGTCCCGCGAAGCATTGCTGATGCGCCTGCTTTGTTCCCAAGCCAAGGTTGACGCGCACAAAATGCGCACCGGCTCTCTGTGGCAGGACGACACTCGCAAAGTGGTGCGCGCCATGGAACAACTGGCCCATGCTCCGATTTTCATCGATGACACGCCCGGCATTTCGCTGAGCGAGATGCGCGCCAAGGCGCGGCGGCTAAAACAATCGCAGGGGAGACTCGACCTGCTCATCGTTGATTACCTGCAACTCATGTCGGGAGGAAGCAAGCGTTACGAAAATCGCACGCAGGAAGTCTCGGCGATTTCGCGCGGCCTGAAAGCTCTGGCCAAAGAACTCACCGTCCCGGTGATTGCGCTCTCCCAATTGAGCCGCGCTCCGGAGAGCCGCGGCGGCGACCACCGTCCGCAACTCGCCGACCTGCGCGAGTCGGGCTCCATCGAGCAGGACGCCGACCTGGTGATGTTCATTTTCCGCGAAGAAGTCTATAAGCAGGACGATCCCGATCTGCAGGGCAGGGCGGAGATCATAATTTCGAAACAACGCAATGGACCGATCGGGCGAGTGAATCTGGCGTTCTTGAAGAGTTGCACGCGGTTTGAGACGCTGGTGGAGGGAACGGGACTGCCCGAGCTCGAGGCAGGTCAAGAGCCCAAGCGGCTGGTCAATCCTGGGCACGCGCCTGAGCTCGGAAAGGGGGCCGATCCACGGCAACTTCCCCCTCCCAAGTGATACTGCGATTCCTGTACTTTTGCGCGGTAAGTACCTTATACGATTTGAGTTGCGCTCGTCGGCAGTGCTGTGGAAAAGCTTGTGGAATTGCTGGCGGCTGGCAAAATACTTCTCGGCAAAGATCGGCCATCCAAATAACTTTACAGTCTTTGCCACCATCTAAGGCTCTGAATAGTAACCAGTTATGCAATTCACACGATATTAACAGGGGAGAAACTGAACCCGCATCGTTCAATTCCCAATTTGTAGATTTGCACATTTTGCAGTTCCGACTTTCCATTTCTGTGCAGTCCAAACCACCTCCAGTAGGCGGAATTTCCCGCGAAAAGGGTCAATCCAGACCAGCGTGGTCGGACCACAGAACCCCCTTAATCGCTGTCCTCGCCAACCTTCAGAACAGCCAGGAAAGCCTCCTGCGGGATATCGACACGACCGATCCGTTTCATTCGTTTTTTGCCTTCCTTCTGCTTTTCCAAAAGCTTGCGCTTTCGCGAAATATCGCCGCCATAGCACTTGGCAATCACATTCTTCCGTATAGCCGATACAGTTTCGCGTGCGATGATTTTCGCTCCGATCGAGGCCTGGATCGCCACCTCGAACATTTGCCGGGGAATCAGTTGCCTCATTTTCGAAACCAGCGCCTTACCCCGCTCGTAAGCAAAATCCCGATGCACAATAATCGAGAGCGCGTCCACCGGCTCACCCGCAACCAAAATATCGAGCTTCACCATCGGCGACTCCCAATAATCCGCCAGATGGTAATCGAGCGACGCATAGCCGCGCGATACGGATTTCAGGCGATCATAAAAATCCAGCACGATTTCATTCAGTGGTAACTCATAATGCAACATCACACGCGACGAGCTGACGTACTCGAAGGTCTTCTGCTTGCCACGTTTATCCTCGACCAGTTTCAAGATTCCGCCGACATACTCTTCGTTGGTAAGAATTGTCGCCAGAATCACCGGTTCTTCCACTTTTGCGATCTCGCTCGGATCGGGCCAGCGCGAGGGATTATCCACTTCAATCAATTCACCGTCGGTCTTCGTGATCTTGTAACGCACGCCGGGCGCGGTCGTAATCAGTTCAAGCGCAAACTCGCGCTCCAGCCGCTCCTGAATGATCTCCATGTGCAGCAGCCCGAGAAATCCGCAGCGAAAGCCGAAACCCAGCGCCACGGAACTTTCCGGTTCGAAGAAGAACGACGAATCATTCAGCCGTAACTTCTCCAGCGCTTCACGCAGACGAGTGTGCTCATGCGCATCCACGGTATAAAGTCCGGCGAACACCATGGGCTTGATCTCTTCGAAACCAGGCAGCGCTTCGAACGCGGGATTGGCATCGTCGGTAATGGTGTCGCCGATTTTCGTATCGGCAACATTCTTGATATTCGCGATGAGGAATCCAACTTCGCCGGCTTTCAGTTCGTCAATCTCCACCGGCTTGGGCGTGAGCACTCCCAGAGTTTCCGCGTCGAACGTCGTCCCATTCGACCAAAGGCGAATTCTTTGTCCCTTGCGCAGCGTGCCTTGAAACACGCGGGTCAGGATTACCACCCCGCGGTAAGGGTCGAACCAGGAATCAAAGATTAGCGCCTGCAGCCGGCTGTCCGGATTGCCCTTCGGCGGCGGCACACGCTTCACAATCGCTTCCAGCACGTCTGGCACACCCTGTCCAGTCTTCGCGCTGATGAGCACTGCGTCGGTGGCATCAAGCCCGACCGCGCTTTCAATCATTTCCTTCGTTCGCGGAATGTCAGCGCTTTGCAAATCGATCTTGTTGATAACAGGAATTATTTCGAGGCCGTGATTAATGGCGAGATAAGAGTTGGCAAGCGTTTGCGCCTCTACTCCCTGCGACGCGTCGACCACCAGCAGCGCGCCTTCGCACGACGCCAGCGAACGCGAAACCTCGTAGGAAAAGTCCACGTGGCCCGGAGTATCGATGAGGTTAAGTTGGTAAGTCTGTCCGTCATGCGCTGTGTACATCATGCGCACGGCATGGGCCTTGATGGTGATGCCGCGCTCGCGCTCCAGATCCATCGAGTCGAGCACCTGCGCCTGCATCTCGCGCGCGGTCAGCGATCCAGTCAGCTCCAGCAGGCGGTCCGCCAGAGTGGATTTACCGTGGTCGATATGCGCGATGATCGCAAAGTTACGGAGGAAAGCGGCATCCATAGGTCAAAACGTTAAGGTTGAAGGCTGATCTTTGATTTTAACAGGCTGGGTGAACAGGCTGGTTAAACTGACTGCTTAAACTGACTGGTTGCAATCGCCTTGAACTGATCGAACTAGAACGGATTGGCAGTAAGAACTGCGGCCCCGAGATGGCTCATCACTCGGCTACAATCCTTCGGTTACAATTCTTCCGCACCGGATTTCTTTCAATCGATCGGGCACGCATGCAGAAGCAATTTTTAATCGTCTGTTGTCTGGCAATGGCTGGCCTATCCTCTGCTCAAACTTTGTCGCCCGGAGTGCGAAACTTTGTGAAGGTTGACGCACCGACTGTGGCCCTGGCTCACGTCCGCGTCATCGACGGCACTGGCGCGCCCGCGCGCGAAGATCAAACTATCATCCTCAACCGGGGAAAGATCCAATCAGTTTCCGACGCCGCATCAGCGTCGATCCCGAAAGATGCTCAGGTTCTAGATCTGCGCGGCTACACGGTTATCCCCGGTCTCGTGGGGATGCACGATCACATGTTCTATCCCATGGGCAACAGCATGTTTGGCGAGATGGCGTTCAGCTTTCCGCGCTTGTATCTCGCCGGAGGCGTAACCACAATTCGTACCACCGGCTCGCTCGAGCCCTACGCCGATCTCGAACTCAAGAAGCAGATTGACAAGGGCGAAACGCCCGGCCCGAAGATTCATGTCACCGGACCCTATCTGGAAGGCGCTGGAACTTTTGCATTGCAGATGCACCAGCTAACCGGTCCGGACGACGCGACCAAAACCGTGAATTTCTGGCTCGATCAAGGCGTTGACAACTTCAAGGCTTACATGTTCATTACTCCGGCGGAGCTTTCCGCGGCCGTAACCGCGGCCCACAAGCGCGGCGCGAAGGTTACCGGACATCTTTGTTCAATCGGCTTTCGCGAAGCTGCCTCCATTGGCATCGATGATCTTGAACACGGTTTACTCGTGGACACGGAATTCTTTCCCTGGAAAAAGCCCGGCGAATGTCCCGATAAGCTCGACTACGAATTCATCTCCAAGTTGGAGGTGCAAACCGGCCCGCTTCACGACACGATCTTTGATCTGGTTCAGCGCCATGTCGCCGTCACATCCACATTGCCGGTATTTGAAATGTTCGTCCCCGGCCGCCCCACGATCCAGCAGCGTGTTCTGGACGCCTTGGCGCCCGATGCTCGCAGCGCCGTGCTCAACAACAAGGTGCACGCCGGCGATGAGAATTCGATCCGTCAGCGCTACCACAACGATGCTTCCCCATGGCCAGCCGCTTTCAAGAAAGAAATGGAATTCGAACACGCTTTCGCCCAAGCAGGAGGCTTGCTGCTGGCAGGCCTCGATCCCACAGGCATGGGAGGAGTGATCGCCGGTTTCGGCGATCAGCGCGAAGTCGAATTGCTCGTGGAAGCGGGATTCACTCCGGCGGAAGCGATCCACATCGCGACTGCAAACGGCGCGCAGTTTCTCGGAGAACTGGATCGCATCGGCACCATCGCCGCTGGCAAGCAGGCGGATTTTGTCGTGATCAAGGGCGATCCATCGAAAAAGATCGACGACATCGAGAACGTGGAAACCGTCTTCAAAGACGGCATCGGTTACGATTCAGTCAAGCTGATTGAATCCGTGCGCGGCATAGCTGGAAGCCGCTAGAAGCTGCTCTCGTAAATCCGTTTTCGGATGGGCACGGCTCCAGCAGTGACGCCCAGCGCCAATGCCAATTAAGGATGCGGACGCTCGTATGCGTGAGAACGAACTTTCGGAGAAAGATGCGTAACGGAATCGTCGGATTCCAGCCCCAAAGGGGCGGCATATGATAGCCCGGCACGTCCGTGCCGGGTAATCGTGGCGAGATGCTGAGAGTCCCGCAGGGACGGCACAAGTTCTCGAGCACACTTAGCCCCTGAGAGGGTTGGGGCTTTCGGTCGGCTCGGCTGAATACGGAACAGCTTCTAGTCTCCCCGTGCAGAGCTCAAACTCTATCTTCCGCCCGAACAAGATCGGTCTTTCGTTAGAATCAAACCGATGCTCGTTCTCGCTTCCGCTTCGCCACGCCGCCAGGAATTACTGCGCAACGCCGGGATTCAATTCACGGTGCAGCCCGCCGATATCGACGAAACTCCTCTCGCCGGCGAATCTCCACGAGATTGCGCCGAACGGCTGGCGCGGGAAAAAGCGCGCGCCGTTTTCCAAAATCAACCGCAGAATTATGTTCTCGGCGCCGATACGATCGTTGTAATTGATGAAGTGATCCTGGGCAAACCCAGCGACGCAAACGATGCGGCCCGCATGCTGCGCCTATTGTCAGGGCGCGCCCACGCAGTGATCACAGGCGTGTGCCTGGTAGGTCCAAATGCCCATCGCCGGGAACTAAAAAATGTCCTTCAGAAGACTGCCTCCGAGACCACGCATGTAACCATGAGCAAAATTTCCGACGATGAGATATGCGACTACGTCGCAACCGGCGAACCCATGGACAAAGCCGGAGCGTACGCGATCCAGGGCATGGCCTCGCGCTGGATTCCGCGCATCGAAGGTGACTATAGCAATGTAGTGGGTCTTCCGGTTTCGCTGGTTTACACGATGTTGCGCGAGCAAGAAATAGTGTGAAGCTTGGTCTTTCCTCCGGGCAGTACGCAGACAGACGATTGACTGCGAGTCAGATAATCCTTCTCGCCTCTGGCAAACTACACTTTCTTCTCTTCTTCTTTGTTCACTTTCTTTTCTTCTTCAGGCTGCTTCATCGCCGCCTTGAAGTTACGAATGCCTTCTCCCAAACCCTTACCCAGCGCGGAAAACTTACTCGTGCCGAAGATTAAAAGGATGATCCCTATGATCAGCAACAAATGCAAGGGTTGAAAAAGACCCTCACCCATAACCCCTCCATCGGCCGATTGCCAGTAATGTAGCGCGGCCAATCTACTACGAAAGTCTAGGCTATGCTAACTCCGGAGTCAAAAGGTTACTGCTCACCAATCCCGTGCTCTTAAAGTCTATCTTTGAAGGAGAATCCTGCGAGGTTCGGAATAATGGTTAAACGTTGCGCTCTCGTACTTGCCGCACTCATCGCGTGCCAAACTTTTTTGTTCGCCGGGGGACAAAGCTCGACGCAATCTCCGGCTGCTCCGGTTGAGCATCGCAAGACCAGCGAGCCCTATACCGGCGACCTCTCCATTTTCGACTCGCCGGGGCGGGACGAGCGCCTGCAAGTCAATCGCGTCATGGACATCCTCGGCATCACATCGGGAAAAATGGTAGCCGATATCGGAGCGGGCTCAGGCTGGTTCACCGTGCGAGCGGCGCGGCGGGTCGGCGACGGCGGCATCGTATATGCCGTGGACATCAATCCGGAATCGATCCAGTACATCGCTAACAGGGCGCAGAATGAGCAATTGAAGAATGTAAAGACAATCCTCGGCAAAGCCGACAACCCGCTGCTTCCCGCTGCCTCCGTCGATTCCGTGCTGCTCTTGAAGACCTATCACGAAGTGGCCGAACCGATTGCTCTCCTGCAGAATCTGCGAGCGTCGCTTCGTCCCGGCGCAAAAATCGGAATCATCGATCGCAACGGCAATGGCGAGAATCATGGTGTGGGCCGTGAAGTTGTCCTGCGCGAGGCCGCTCAGGCGGGCTACCGCTTGCTCAAACAGTATGATTTCGTGAAGGGCGACAAAATGGATTATTTCTTGGTCTTCACCGCAACACAGTAACCACCTCTTCGACCACCGACCAGGATGTACGACTCAGGTCGGCGAACGCTGGCAAGTCGGCGTCGGAGGCCGCGCCTGCCGGACTCGCCCATGCCGCCTCCATCGATACCCAATCATTAAAATAGAGTTCAATCACTGCGTCCCATGCCGGAGAGTTTCGCTTCCGATCGGCCTGCACAAAGTTCTGCACCTATCTCCTCAATCCCGGAAGATTCTTGGCAAGCGGTCCATGGACGTCTCGCAGATATCGCCGAAATTCCTCGCTGCTCATCTCCGGACGCTTGTAAAGCACAACCATGAACTTGAGCATCGATCTCGCTCCGGGGTTTAACACCCTGACTCAAACGCTCTCGATCATTCCCGCCAGCAACAGCGCCCGGCGCGGCAATTCGGAGATCACGATGTACTCGTGCACCGCGTGCGCTCCCTCGCCCACTCCGCCCATGCCATCAAGGGTGGGTATCCCCATCCCGGCCGTGAAATTTCCATCCGAGCCGCCGCCAACCGCAGCCTCCTCGAGCTTCCATCCTAGTTCTCCGGCGATAACTTGTGCCTTCTTGTACAGCGCGGCGACTCCCGCCGTTCGCTCCATCGGCAGACGATTGACGCCACCTGTCATCTCGAGTTTGCAGCGTTTATCGAATGGTTTGAGCGAGCGCAGCTTGCGGTCGATTGCCTCTGCCTGCTTCGCCGTGCCAATGCGAACATCAATTCCTACAGATGCCTCCGCTGCAACTACGTTTGTGCGTGTCCCGCCCTGGATGACGCCAGGGTTTACCGATAGCCCTCGATACTTGTTGAGCCTCGCCATTACTGCGATCTGATACGCCAGTTCCAGTATCGCGCTGTGGCCTTTGCCGGGATCAAGCCCCGCATGCGCCGCTACGCCTTTCACCCGCAGCGTGTACTCCCCGACGCCCTTGCGCGCAGTTTTCACTGCGCCCCGAAGCCCGGCCGCAGGTTCCAGCACCAGCACCCCTGCCGATTTTTTCGCTAATCCTTCTGTGATCGCTCGCGAAGAACGGCTGCCCACCTCTTCATCGGAGACCAGAAAAACCGTGACTGGACGGGGCAGTCCGCTGTGCCTCGCCTGTAGCGCTTCAATCGCATGCAGCATCAGCGCGATTCCCGACTTCATGTCGAGAGCGCCCGGCCCGAGCAACCGCCCGCTCTCGATTTTGCAAGGCATGGTAGCGAGCGTCCCAAGCGGATAAACCGTGTCGTAGTGCCCGAGTAGCAGAACCGGCTTGCGATTCGGCGATCCGGGTCGAGACTCAAAATCGATTTGCAAACTGTCTCCGAAATCGTTGCTGCGATGGAATCGCGTCCGTCCCCCAAGCGCTTCAAACTTCTGCGCCAGAAACCCTGCGATGCGGTCGACCGCCGGCTTGTTGTCGCTCGGCGATTCTATTTCTACGAGCTCGCCAACAGTTTCGACCATTCGACCCTGAAGCCTTTCGAAGTACCGCAAGCGCTCCGCCGACGCAGGCGAGGTCGAAGCCACTGCCGATCCTTTTGTTTTCGTCCTGAACACAATTCCCTCTCCCTGCGCTAAGCCGCTACTCCCTGCATGCAACGCGGTACAGTATAATCTTCAGGCTGATTGGGACGAACTGATCCGACACGACATTTTTGAGACGAACGTGTTGAGACAAAAATTGAGACAAACATGATTCAGATCACCCCGCCCGTGACTGAGGCGACCACATCCAAAATGGCGCTCGACATTCACGAGATCCTAAAAATTCTGCCCCACCGCTATCCCTTTCTGCTGATCGACCGCGTCCTTGAACTGCAACGCAAAGAACGCATCGTGGCCATCAAGAACGTCACCATCAACGAACCTTTTTTCAACGGCCACTTCCCCGGATTGCCCATCATGCCCGGCGTGCTGATCGTGGAAGCCATCGCCCAGGCCGGCGGCGCGCTGCTGCTCACCGAAGTGGAAGACCGCGATAACAAAGTCATGGTCTTCACCGGCATCGATCGCGCCAAATTCCGCCGTCCCGTTGGTCCCGGCGACCAGCTTCGCATCGAGGTGGAAGTCAAAGCCTGGCGTGTCATGCCGCGTATGACCGCGGCAAAAATGCACGGCGCCGCTTATGTCGCGGGCAAGCGCGTTGCGGAAGCGACCGTGTCATGCCAGCTCATCGACAGCTCGCGCGGCCGCGGCGACGCGTCTGAAGATACCGGCAACGATGCGGCCGCGGAATGACTCGCACCACAGCTCGCACCGCAGTAAGAGTTCGGCGGCCTGCCGCTACCAGTCCATCTTCTGATGACGACACGATGACTCCGTCAACCAATGTTCATCCCACGGCGATCATCGATCCGCGAGCCAAGGTGCCGTCATCGTGCAAGGTCGGCCCCTACTGCGTGATCGGCCCTGATGTCGAACTGGGTGAGGACTGTCGCTTGGTTTCGCATGTCGCGATCGAAGGTCCGTCCAAAATCGGCGCCCACAATGCCTTCTTCCCTTTTTGCGCCATCGGCATGGACCCTCAGGATACGACTTACAATGGCGAACCCACACGCCTGGAGATCGGCGACCACAACGAAATCCGCGAGTGCGTCACCATCAGCCGGGGCACGGCAAAGGGCGGCGGCATCACAAAAGTAGGCAGTCACACGCTGATCATGGCCTACGCGCACGTCGGACACGACACCGTGATCGGCGACCACTGCATGCTGGTAAACGGAGCGACCCTCGCCGGTCATGTCATCGTCGAGGAATGGGCCGTCGTCGGCGCACTTTGCCCGGTGCATCAGTTCGTGCGCATCGGCGCTCACGCCTACATCGGCGGCGGCACCACCATCACGCAGGATGTATTGCCGTTTTCCATGACCTCCGCCGCACGTAAGACCCACGCCTACGGAATGAATAAAGTCGGACTCGAGCGCCGCGGCTTTTCGGCGGAGCGCATCCGCAAGATTCATCACGCCTACAAAACGTTGCTGGCGTCGAAGATGAACACGTCGCAAGCACTCGAAAAATTGAAGTCTGAAGCGGACCGCGGCCAGGATGTCGAGATGTTGATTCGCTTCATTGAGGCATCGGAACGGGGAGTGATTAAGTAGTGTGGAAGTCGGGGCGACCTAAGCATGGGCTACGCAATTTCCTGGATCGCATTTCGGGGCAAGACCGACGCACAAGCCGCTGAGTTGTTGGGTCTTTCGCCGTCCGGGAAATTCGAGGAAGTGCCCGAGAGCATGTTCTGCGGTGTGCGTCTCGACAACGGGTGGTATGTCGTGGTCATCAACGAGTACGGGCACAAGTTGTTCCGGGAGAGATCTCTTCAGCTGGTGTCGGCGGCAGTCGACGTCGTCGCGGTCGCAGTCGAAGAACACGTGATGTTTAGCTCCGCGGAGGCGTGGAAGAACGGAAAACTCATCTGGAGAGTTACGCACGCATCAGGATCTAGCCGTCGCCATCTGGAGGAGCATGGCTCACTTCCGGGGCAGTATCTCGCTGTCAAAGAGCGTTTGCTAGCAGCGCAGCAACGAGAAGACGAAGGCGCTCGCGAAGTGGATTACGTATTTGACGTGCCGCTCGAACTCTCCGAAGCGATTGTGGGATTTAAGCACGATAGGATACTCGACCGCCGGTTTGAGGTCTTGAAACCTGTAGCAGCGACTGCGGGCGGCGGCCTGCTTTCCCGACTGTTTCGAGAATCCAGCTAATGGCTCTTGCGAAGGAAAAGCTCGGCCTCATCGCCGGCAACGGCAAATTTCCCCTTCTCGTGCTCGACGCGGCACATGCCGCGGGATACGAAGTCGTCGTGGCCGCGATCAAGGAAGAAGCCTTCCCTGAGATTGAAGATCACGACGCGACCTCGGTTCACTGGCTCTCTCTGGGCGAACTTTCAAAACTGATCAAAACTTTTCAGCAGGAAGGCGTGACCCGCGCCATTATGGCCGGGCAGGTCAAACACAGACAGATTTTTTCCACAATCCGTCCGGACTGGCGTCTGGCCAAGCTTCTGCTCTCCCTGACCACGCGCAACACCGACAGCCTGCTCGGAGCCGTGGCGAAAGTTCTTGCCGAGGAAGGAATCGCACTGGAAAATTCCACGTGGCTGCTCAATCCCTTGCTGGTAAAGCCCGGTGTGCTCACGCGCCGCGCCCCCACCGAGCAGGAAATGAAGAACATCGATTACGGCCGCACCGTGGTTCGCCATCTCGCAAAATATGACATCGGCCAGACGGTCGTGATCGCTGAGTCCGCCTGCGTAGCCGTTGAAGCCATGGAGGGCACGGACGCCACCATCGAGCGCGCCGGACAAATCATGCGCTCGCTGCACGGCGATTCTTCCACGCTCAGCCGCGCTCTCACGGTAGTCAAAATCGCCAAGCCGAATCAGGATATGCGCTTCGATGTCCCCGTCATCGGACTGAAAACCGTCGAAGTAATGCGAGCTGCAGGCGCGACCTGTCTCGCGCTCGATGCCGGAAAGTGCCTGCTTCTCGATGGAGAGAAAATCATCGACGCTGCGAATGCCAGTGGAATCGCGGTGGTTGCGGACGCGGCCGACCATCCTGATTGATCGTCGGGATTCAGCGAGATTTGACTACCTGGCTCGCACGGAATGCGCGGCTCGCCACGAAGTTGCTGCATGGCGTTTGTGCATCTGGTTGCGAGCCCTTGTGAGGTCATGCGCGGTCTGCAAATTCATCCAGAATTCGGCTGAATTCCTGAAATATCCCGCCAGCAGTAAAGCCGTTTCCGGCGTAATGCCTCGCTTACCGCGCACGAGTTCATTCACTCGATTTAGGGAAATGGCGAGCCCCCTTGCCAAGTCCGCCTGGGTCAACCCGAGCGGCTCAAGAAATTCTTGCAACAGGATTTGGCCGGGATGAGTAGCGATACGATGGCTTGGCAACATGATGGTTCTCCTCAGTGATAATCTGTGCATCGCACGTCCGACGCAGTGCCGTCGACGAAACGGAACACCAGGCGATATTGATCATTCACGCGGACGCTATAGAATCCTGCCCAATTGCCTCGCAACTTCTCTAGCCGGCTCGAAGGCAGAACGCGCAAGTCTTCCAGCGTAGTGCTGGCGTTTAGAAGATCGAGCTTTACCTGAATTCGTGCCCATAATGTAGTCGCGATTCGACGAGCAGCCTTTGTGTCATGCCCGTGGAAGATGTCTTCTGTCGTTTTGTCTCCAAAGGAGACAATCATTCTACGTTAGTATACATGATTACCGTGTATTCGTGAACCGATTGACCCTAAGGGTAAGTGTAGGAGACGCTGAATACATGGCCTCCAAAAACCCCGAATCCGCCCTGATCGCCGACCAGCTTTGCCGTGCCTTCGAAGGCGATGCATGGCACGGTCCAGCCCTGCTCGAACTGTTGCAAGATGTGGACGCTGCCAGCGCGGCAGCCAAGCCGGTGCCGGCGGTTCACAGCATCTGGGAGCTCGTGCTTCACATAGCCGCATGGGACGGCGCAGCCCTCTGCCGCATCGCCGGCGAAACCATCCAGCTCACCGGCGAAGCGAATTTCCCAGTTGTTCCCAAACCAACCGAAGCCGCATGGCGCAAGGCCGTTGCTCACGCCAGGCGCACGCACGATGCGTTGGTCAAGACGGTTGCATCTCTGCCCGAGTCCCGCCTTCGCGATCGCGTCCCCGGCAAGAAATACGATTTCTACCATTTGTTGCACGGCGTCGCGCAGCACGCGCTCTATCACGCAGGACAGATCGCCATCTTGAAAAAGGCGCAGGGTCTCTGATTGGGAAATCGCGCAATTGACCAGTCACAAAATTACTCAATCACACCATGCTCTTTCCAAGCTGAACGTTTACAATTCCTGAGTCCTGTTGGCAACCGGCCAGTCGAGAGCTCCTTAACTGCAAGCTGACAATCCGATCTCCGTCGCAGTAGTCGGTGTGGGCGTCTTCGGACGCAACCACGCCCGAATCTATCGAGAACTCGAGCAGCAAGGCGAAGCCGTTCGCCTGGTGGGCGTAGTCGATCCCAATCTTGACCGCGCAGATGCCGTCGCCCGCGAGTTCGGATGCCGCTCCTTCGGCTCGGTTGAGCAGATGCTCACCACCCACAGCGAAATTCGCGCGGCATCCGTGGCGCCGCCGACTGTCCATCATCTTGAAGTGTCTCGCACGCTCATGGAGGCCGGCGTAGACGTCCTCGTCGAGAAACCGCTGGCCGCATCTCTTGCCGAGGCAGATGAATTAGTGCAACTCGCCTTAACTCACAAGCGCGTTGCCCAGGTCGGACACCTCGAGCGCTTCAACCCTGCAGTCCGCGCCACGATTCCGCTGCTCACGCAACCGATGTTTTTCGAAGTGCACCGCCTGAGCGTATTCACTCCACGCTCGCTTGACGTCGATGTCGTCCTCGACCTGATGATCCACGATCTCGACATCGTGCTCTCGTTCGCCAATTCTTCGGTAAAGGAAGTTCGCGCTGTCGGCCTTCCGATTCTCTCCGGCAAAGTCGACATCGCCAACGTGCGCCTGGAATTCGAGTCCGGATGCGTGGCCAACTTCACTGCCAGCCGCGTCTCTACCGAGCGCGTACGCAAGCTGCGATTTTTCCAGCCGAACCAGTACATCTCCGTCGACTACGGACGCCAGGAGGTTCTCGTCTTTACCGTCGGAGCCGATGGAAGCGGCGCAGCGGCTTCGGGCACGCCGTCTGTGAACCCGCAGATCAAAGTTGCCAAGCCGCCGGTCACTTCCGAAGAACCGTTGCACGCGGAGTTGAAGTCGTTTCTCCACGCCGTACAGCAGCGCTCCACCCCCATGGTGCCGCTGAAAGAGGGCCGCCGCGCGCTCGCCCTCGCCCTCGATATTGTGGCCGCGATTCGCGACCATGGGGAAAAAGTCGGCGTGGCTACCCAGGCGAAGGGTTAGGCGAGAAACTGGTCGCCAGTCGCCGTCTGGGGCTTGGTTGGTGCAAAAATCCGCATTCAGTCAGGACGTGACGCAACCCGACCGGGTCACACGGCAATCTCCGTGATAAAGATGATTTCTCGCGAATGGGCGGGCTCGAACGGGCCAGCATCCCAGTCTCCGAACACCTCACGGACCACCAGTCCCGAGCGGGCGATCAGGGCACCTAAGTGTTCTCGCGATGGAAACCGCAGCGTGCTTCTCGTGGTCAGCATCCCGTGCTGAGAGCGGTAGGAAGTCTGGAAAGAAATGAATTCACCTTCCTTGCCGGTGATCTCCAACGTCTCGAGAAGTTGTCCGGAGGGCAACATGCGGACCAGAGGTGGCCGCGCTGCCCACTCACCAGCCCAATCCACGCGCGGATTGCGACTCTCAAATGCAACCCTGCCGCGCTCCTTGAGATGGCCACGCATGGTCTCCAATACCGCAAGCGCATCGGCATCGGTAAGCAGGATTTGGAAAGCGTGTCCTGTCATCACGATCAAGTCGAAGCGACGATCCGCTCTATAGATCTGCGCAGAGCACTCGACCCACTCAACCTGTTCCGCGTGAGGTTTGCTTTTGGCCACAGCTAGCATCGCCGTCGCTGGATCGACACCCGTCACCCGGTGACCACGTTCGGCGAGGGCACAGCAAAGCGTGCCCGTACCGCACCCCAGGTCGAGGACACTGCATGGGCGCAGTCCGGCGAGGGAGAGGTAGAAGTTGGTATCCTGCGCCCGCGTGTTAGCGAGATCGTAAATCTCGGCGATCGAAGCGTTCTTATAGTCCATACCCCTGCCGCACTGCCTCCAGGTCTAACACCGAACTAACGCACAACTGTTTTACAAATGTTTACACACCTAAGTCCAACGCCATTTGTCAGTGAGCACAATCCCCGGAAAGATGCGAAAATAAAAGATAACTTGGCCGAACCCGTTCGCTGGGTCATCTATAGTGATGCAACGTGGCGAAGGGGAATCCGTGTCTAACGGACAAGTTTAGTTCATGCCCATCACGCAAATTCCATTCCAGGATCCTGTGGTTCCTGACGAGAAGCCTCAGCCTGAACAGCTCGGCCTCTACGATACTCAAGGATGGGAAACTGCCTACCGCGATCTGAATGACGATGCCCGCGTCCCGCATCTTCTCATTCAATTGCAGGACGATCTAGCCCGCTCGCGCCGCCGTGAGGCCGCATGGATTTCCATCATCGTCCACCTGATCCTCATCATTTTTCTTTGGAAAATCGAGTGGTTCGAAAAAATTCTGCCTTGGCATTCTGTCGTTGCCGTGAAAATGGCCTCCAATGACAAAGACGTCACTTTTCTCGAACTCCCGCCCGACCTGCAAAAGCTCCCGCGTAAATCGAGCAGCAACGTGCTTTCCGATAAGGACCGAATCGCCACCACCCGTCATCCCGAACTTGATCCCAAAGAGTTGCGGAAAGCTCTAGCCGCACCGCCTCCCGGCAGGGCTGGTCTGAGCGCACCGCCAGCGCCTCAGCAAGCCCCCGCTCAACCACCCCCGGCCTCAGCACAAAACCAACCGCAACAGCAACAACCGGCACCGCCCAACCCTCAGATCGCACAGTTGCAAACTCCTGCCAAGCCCAATATTGCGAATGAGTTCAGTAAGTACGGTGGTCCCATGTCGGCGGGTAACGCCATTGAGGAGGCGGAGAGGGCGGCAGCAGCAAAGCGCGGCGGATCAGGCAGTGCTGGCGATAACGGAGATTTCGGTTTGGGCACCGGAGCTCATGGCCGCCAACTCGGCAACCTCGAAGTTCTCAGCGATACTCAGGGCGTCGATTTCGGTCCATACCTGCAGCGTGTTCTGCACGACGTGAAGATCAATTGGTACAACGCCATTCCAGAGTCCGCACAAATGAAGCACGGCAACCTGGTCATCGAATTTGCCATTACTAAAGATGGCAGGGTCGCGGGCATGAAGCTGGTAGCCTCCTCGGGAGACGTTCCGCTTGATCGGGCCGCCTGGGCCGGCATCGTCGGCTCGAATCCCTTTCAGCCGCTGCCCAGCGAGTTTGGCGGACAATTTCTCGCTCTTCGCTTCCGATTCTTCTACAACCCCACGAAAGAAGAACTGGAATAAGTTTCGTATCAAGGAGGGCTTAACAGGCCGCGGCAAAAAACTCAAAGTGGGACGCGACCGTGGTAGGACGCAACCGTGATGGGACGCAACCGTGATGGGACGCGACCGTGGAAGAGCGGCGCTTTAGCGCCGCGTAAAGCACTTAAAAATTCTCGGGGCTTCAGCCCCTGAGGCCCCGACGACTTCCCTACCACACCCTGCAACGATTCTGATTCACCATCGGCGATCCTGTCTTGCAGTGGAATGCTTCTTGAAATTCCGGCATATTCGAGACCACTCCATCGGTTCGATACTTCTCTGGAGAATGCGGATCAACCGTGGCGCGCAATCTTTTCGTCTCGTCGCGAGTCTCACCGCACCAGCTTTGCCCGTAACCCACAAAGAATCTCTGCTCAGGAGTAAGATCATCAATCGGTTGCAGATTTTCTCCCTTGGTGTCGTCCTTCCACGCCACGTAAGCCAGGATGAGTCCGCCTAGATCGGCAACATCCTCTCCCAGCGTCAGCTTCCCGTTGATCTTGATGTCATCAATAATCGTGTACGTCGAATACTGATCTGAAATGCAACTGGCGCGCTTCACAAACTCTTTGCCATCCTCGTTCGTCCACCAGTCGCGCAGGTTTCCCTGTGCGTCGAACTGCCGGCCTTCATCGTCGAAGCCATGCGTGAGTTCGTGCCCGATCGTCCCTCCGGTGTCGCCATAATTCGGAGCCGCGTCCGACTGCGGGTCGAACGCCGGAGGCTGCAACACTCCTGCGGGAAAATTAATATCATTCATCTGCGGGTTGTAATAAGCATTCACCGTGGGCGGAGTCATGTCCCATTCCCCGCGATCCACGGGCTTGCCAATCTTAGCCAACTGCCGGTCGAATTCAAATTTCCGGGACCGTTCCACGTTGCCCAGTTCATCTCCGCGCTCGATATCGAGCTTGCTGTAGTCGCGCCACTTGTCGGGATAGCCAATCTTGTTCGCCATCCCATGCAACTTCACCAGCGCCTGCTGCTTGGTGGCCGCGGACATCCACGGCAACGAGTTAATGTCCCGTTCCATCGCGGCATCGATTTCCTTAACCATCTTCAGCGCTTCCTGTTTTGCCTCCGGACCGAAATACTTCGCCACATAGACCTGCCCCAACGCTTCGCCCAGATCGCCATCCACACCCTGCGTGCAACGCTTCCATCGCGGTTGCAGCTCCTGCTGGCCCCGCAAAGTCTTTCCATAAAAAGCAAAATTCTCATTCACGAAGGCCGACGAAAGAAACGGCGCATCTGCGTGCACCAGGTGCCAGCGCAGATAGATCTTCCAGTCCGCCAGATTTTCTTTTGCCAGCTCCTCATTCAAAACCTTGAAGAAGCCTGGGGACGCCACATTCAGCGACACCAGCGATGGCAGTCCAACTTTCGCGAAATAGCCCTGCCACTGAAAATCTGGAGTGATCTTTTCCAGTTCGCTGCTCGTCATCTTATGATCGAGACTCTTAGGATCGCGCCGCTCGACCCGTGTCATGGAACCTTTGGCTAGAGCCGTTTCAACACGCATCACCGTCTGCGCCCCCGCTGCCGCCGTCTCCGACGGATCGCCCAGCAATTCAAACATCTTCTGCACGTGCACCACATAGGCCTTGCGCAGCTCGACCGACTTGGCATCCTCCTTCAGGTAGTAGTCGCGGTCAGGCAACCCCAGCCCTCCCTGGTCGGCCTCCGCGATCACCTGCGTAGCATCCCTGAAATCCTGAGTCGAATCGAAGCGAAACAGGACATTGTCATCGACCATCAGCGCAGCCACATCGGCAAGTTTCGCCTTCGACCCAAGCTTCGCAATTTGCTCCAGCTCTGGCTTGAGCGGCTCCGCGCCCTTGGCCTCAATCGCTTTCTCGTCCATGCAAGAGGAATAGTAGTCGCCAATTTTCCGGGCAGCCGCGCTGCGCGTGGCATCGGGCGCCTCAGCCGCCTCCAGAATTCCACGCAGCCTTCCCAGATTCTCATCGTGCATCTTCGCATACGTGTCCCACGACGATTGATCCGGAGGAATCGGATTCGCCTTGATCCATCCACCACAGGAGTATTGGAAGAAGTCCACGCAAGGATCCACGCTCCGATCCATCGACGTCACATCCAGCGCCGGCTCACGCTTCGGCGCGGCAGACGCGGGTTGCTGCGCCGTGGTTAAAGAATGAAGCGATACGACGAGAAGCGCGATGACAGCCGGACGCAGAACTCCCATAAGATTCCTCTTTCTTTCGCATGAAGATGACCTTGCAGGAGCAGAATACTCGCCAAAATCGATTTTTCGACTCAGCAGCAAAGGCCGGTGCAGTCCGGCCCTCTGTCCAGCGTCATCCTGAGCATAGCCGTTTTTCAGGCGTAGCGAAGGATCTCCCGCTTAATCGGCCTAGAGCGTCAGCCAAACTACACCACTACCTGAAGACCGAACGTATTCTATACTTCTGGAATGATGCGAACGTAACGCCGGTGCATACTCCTAACTCTTCCGCAGCCGGATCGATCCATCCCCAGTATGAATCACCAGCAGATTCCCGCCCCCGTTGATCTTGCCACGAACTTCATTTTCGCGAATCTTGCCCTCGGTCGTAACCGGCATCTCCAGATCGATGTGGCCATCGCCGGTATGCAGATCCACATCGGCCGCAAAGTTTTCTGGGATATCCAGAGTGACCGACCCATCGCCGCTTTCGAGCCTCCAACCGGCGGCCGAGACTGATCCGGCATTCGCGCGCGCCTCCACGCGCCCGTCGCCCGTCTTCAGTTCGAGTTCGTCAAAACGCCCATTCGCCCGAATATGCCCATCCCCGGTCGTCGCCCGGAGCTTGCCGTCCACCTGATCGAGTTCCTGTGAGCCATCGCCACTTCGCAATTGCATCTCGCCCTTAAAATTTGTCAGGTCGATTTTGCCATCGCCAGTATGCAGATCCACCCGCCCTTCCCGCGGCATGTGGATATCGACATCGACGCGATGGCTGCCATGTTCGCCCCAGTTAATCGTGATCCCATGCGAATGCGGGATGCGCACATCGATCTCGACCACGTCCCCCGTCTGACGCTCTTCAATACGGATGCCATCGCCGCCAATCTTGTAGCGCGTGGTCGTCACCTTGGCTTCAATCGTCTTCTGCTCCCACGTAGAAACGTGTATGTTCGCGTCGGATGTGTCCACCCGCAGATCGGGCTTGCCCGCGAGGGTATAAGTCTTCGACCATTCGTCAGCTCTCGCCGGCAGCGCCGCCCACGAACAAACCACGCCGCCAAAAATTAGAACCTGCAACCAACATTCGAGACCCATACGTTTCATGAAATCCTCCGCCGGGAAACATCCTTACGCCCAGCCTCTTAGACGTGATTACGGACGATCCGTGAGATCAGTTCCATGGAAATCCGAGTCCCCGTAGAAATACATCTGGGGACAGCCCCCGAGCCTGCCTTGAGCGGAGTCGAAGGGGCCGTCCGCCGAGCGAAACTCGGCAGTTTTAGTCAGGGGATCGGAACACTTCTTATACTCCCATCGCCTTCTGAATCTCCCCCGCAATGCTCGCTGTCAGAGTCTGCATTTTCTCTTCCGACTCCGCTTCCACCATCACGCGCGCCAATGCCTCGGTACCCGAATACCGCACCACCACTCTTCCGTTTCCATCCAACTCGCTCTCCGCTATGTCAATCGCCCGCTGCACGCCAGGAACTTCTGCAAACGGAATCTTTTCTCTCACCCGCACATTCTGAATCTTCTGCGGAAAGACCTTCAGGTCGCTCACTAATTCCGCCAACGAGCGCCCGCTCCGCACGATCACATCCATCACTCGCAAGGCCGTCAGCAAGCCATCGCCGGTAGTGGCACCGCCGTCGCGAAAAATAATGTGCCCCGATTGCTCCCCGCCCAGCGTTGCTCCCGTCTTCAACATTTCTTCCAAAACGTATTTGTCCCCCACATTCGCCCGCAACATGCGGATGCCAGACTTCTTCAGCGCGATCTCGACTCCCATGTTCGACATGGTGGTCGCCACCACCGTGTCGCCCTTCAACCTTCCCCGCGCTTTCAAATCGCGCGCCGTCACCAGCAAAACTCCGTCTCCATTCACCACCCGGCCCGCGCCGTCGCAGAACAGAGCGCGATCGGCATCTCCGTCAAAGGTCACGCCCAGATCAAATTTTCCGCCTGACTCGGCCACAGCCGTGCCCAACGTCTCCGGATGCAGCGCCCCGCACCCATCATTAATATTCCTTCCGTCCGGCGTGACATGTACAAACGTCGCCTGGATTCGCAAGCTCCGAAACAACTCCGGAGCCTCCGCCGTAGCCGCTCCATTCGCGCAGTCCACCAGGACGCGTAATTTGCTCAAGTTAGATGACACGCTGCCGGCCAACTCTTGTATGTATGCCTTGCGCAGACCAGACTCCCCCGGCAGGGAGGGCGCAGCCACCTTCAGTGCCGTGTCGTCCGCTGCCCCAGGAGTTTGCAGCAGAGCGAAGATTTCTTTTTCAATTGCCAGTTCCCGCGCATCCGTTAGCTTGAATCCATCCCCGGAAAAAACTTTGATCCCATTATCCGTCCACGGATTATGCGATGCCGAGATCACCACTCCCGCCGCAAACCCGCGCGCCCGCGCCAGATAAGCAACTCCAGGCGTCGTAATTACGCCCGCGCTGTGTACATCGACTCCCACCGCGGCCATTCCCGCCGCCACACGGTCCGCAATCCATCCGCTCGATTCGCGCGTATCCTGGCCCATTACGGCCTGCGCTGATCCCGTGGTGCGCACCAGATCGTGTCCCAGCGCTCGCCCGATCAAATACGTACTCTGCGCCGTCAACGGAAACTCCCCCGCCACGCCGCGTATCCCATCGGTACCAAACAATTGTCGGATCTGAGTATTCATAATTCCTTAGGAATCAAAAGTCTTGTCATTCCGACCGGAGCAATCCCTCCCTGAAAGGGAGGGATTGAGGAGAGGAGGAACCTGCTCTGCCTTTTTTACAACTTCAACGCTGCCCTCAATGCCCATTCGCTGGCACACTCTTTTCCATAATCACCGTAACCCGCACCGGCGTCGACTGCACCACCTGCACGAGCGGATCCGGGACATAGACGTTAGTCACAAAAGTCGCGTGCGTCCTAGTCCCCGAAGCATCTACCGGATCAGTCGTCGCCGCATCCACCATTTCTACGTGATGTTTCGGCCCCGTAATCGAAATTCTCTCCGGATCCACCACCACCTTGCCAATCTGCTCTCCTTCGACAAAGTTCCCCGTCACGCGCGGATGAATCTCCACCTCTCGCGTGAGCCGTGTGTCGAAGCTGAGATGCACCTGCCCCGGCACCACCTGCACCACGTGCAGCTCCCGGTCGTGGCGAATCTGCCGTGCCGTCAAATCAAAGGTGCGCTCCCCCGGCATAGCATCTCCCAATTCAAGTTCCGCGTGAATATCGGTCGAGCGCAGGCCTCGAATCAATCTCTCGGGCCCGCGAACTCGAATCTGCGCCTCCGGAATCGTTACTGAACTAATTTCCAAATGCGCGGGCACGTGTTGAAACTCAATCGGCACCCGTACTGCCACTTCCGCCAACTCCTGATCCGGAGAAATTGCCAACCATAGCCCAGTCGCAATCAGCAGCGACAAAATCTTCAGCCAGAAATTATGCAGTACCCATCGCCGCAAGAATCCGCTCACAGCGGACGCTCCGTTTCCGCCTCAGCGTCCCCATCCGCACCCATCTGCGCCCGCAACCGCAGTGGAGAGTCCTCCCCCGCCTCCAATTCATCGCTCTGCGCCACAACCGTCGGCAGAGTCACTGGCGCCATATACCTTCTCAGCTCACTGCTCAGCCGCTCGCGTAATTGCTCTGCCGTTAGATCCCGTTCAATCTTGCCGCCCACCGCCATACTAATCGCGCCTGTCTCTTCCGACACAATCACCGCGATCGCGTCCGTCTCCTCAGTGATCCCAATGCCCGCCCGGTGACGCGTCCCCATTTGCGTCGACAGCACTGGATTCATCGACAGCGGCAGGAAACATGCCGCCGCCGCCAGCCGATCTTTCTGAATGATTGCCGCCCCATCGTGCAGCGGCGCGCTCGGCCGGAAAATTGTCGCCAGCAGATCGTAAGAGAGCTTCGCATCCATTGCCACGCCGCTTTCGATGTACGTCCGCAATCCAATCTCGCGTTCAATCACAATCAACGCGCCCGTCTGGTGCTGCGAAAATAAATTCGCCGCCAGCACGATGTCATCATACGAATCGCCGCCCGGTCCTGTTCCGCGTAGAAAACTTACCCGCCGCCCGACGTCCGACAACACATGCCGAATCTCCGATTGAAACACCACGATCAAAGCGAACACCACGTAGGGCAATAGATGGCTCACTAGCCAGTTCAGCGTGACCAGCTCGCCGATTCGCGCCAGATAAAACGCCACTGCCACGGCCGCCAGCCCCGCCAGCATCGGCGCGGCGCGCGTTCCGCGGATTATGACCAGCACTTCGTAGACGATCAGCGCCACCAGCAGAATGTCGAGCACCGTTAACGACACTCTCCACCATGGAGCCATCAATTGCGTCACCGAATCTCCCTGTACGCTAAATTTTCCGGTGCAGGACATTACATTCTAATGCACTGCCAGTGACAGGGAAGGATGAGGAGAAGACTTCAGGTGGATTTTTTGGAGATAGTGGTCGAACCACTCTACCGTTCTATGTGGATTCCTCAATGCGCGTCGCTATTCTTTTAACTTCGTGAACCCTCGTGCCCATTCGTTTGTCAATGAGCCTAAACGTGATTAAGACAGCTATTGTTCGTCCGAGGAGACAGCTAGCGTGAAATGGAAACTTGCTCCGCGAGGATAGTTGTCTGTAGCCCAAAGCCGGCCACCGTGGGCCTCAATAATCGTTCGGCTGATACGAAGTCCCATACCGGTGCCGTATTCCTTGGTTGTAAAGAAAGCGTTGAATATCTGGCCAGCTTGATTCGGCGGAAGTCCGATGCCAGTGTCTTCGACCGACACCAGAAGCTGTTCGTCGCCCTGATTCTGCGTGCCCAGCGTGAGTTGGCGCGGGCCATCGACGGCCTTCATTGCGTCGATGCCGTTAATCATCAGGTTCATTAATACCTGCTGCAGCTGGACGCGGTCTGCCGCAATGAGGGGTAGATCGGCTGCGAGCTTTGCCTGTATAGAAACCGAGTGCCGAATCGCCTCGTTATGCAGAAGGATCTCCATCTCTCGAATCACCTCGTTGACATCGAGGTGCTCCCTTGTCACAAGGCCCTTTCTGAAAAACCCCCTGACTCGGTTAATGATCTCCGCTGCTCGCTTTGCATCGCCAATTATCCTTGAAGCCGCAGCCCGAGCACCTTCGAGATCAGGCTGCTCGCGATCCAGCCAGCGCAGGCAGGTTGAAGCGTTTGTCATGGCAGCACTGATGGGTTGATTAATCTCATGCGCAAGGGAGGCACTGAGTTCGCCCATCGTAGTTACGCGATTCGCGTGTGCGAGATCTGCCTGCGCTGTACGTAATGACGCTTCGGTGCGTTTACGGTCCTCTATATCGATTCCGGTGCCGTACCACTTGACTATGCGTCCGTCACCATCGCGTAAAGGTACGTTCCGCACCAGCAACCACCGATAGTCGTGCTGTGCAGTGCAGACGCGCGCTTCAATCTCGACGGGTTCTCCTGTGCTCAACGCCGATCTCCACGTAGCCATGTATCTAGCACGATCATCCGGATGAACGATCGACTGCCACCCCGATCCAAGCAATGCCTCGATCGGTAGTCCAGTAGAATCGAGCAAACGTTGATTGATGAAGTCAACGGAACCATCTGGCAGAGTGCTCCACACGTGCGCGGGAATCGTGTTGATTACCTGGCGGAGTCGGTCCTCGCTGCTTTGTAAGCTCTCATAGAGCTCCTGCAATTGCCGCGCCGTATCGTTAAATACGCGCCCAACTTGGACAAGCTCATCTTCTCCCTCGATGGGAACCCGATGTTTGAAATCTCCTCGTGCCAACATCCTCGAACCTTCCACTAGCTGTTCGAGTGGCCGCGTGATGCTGCGCGTAATGGCGAGTCCCAACGTTCCGGCAATCAACAAGGTGAGAACGACCGTCGCAGGCACGACAATAAAAATCCAGTGCTGCACCCGGTGGATATTGGCTGCGGCTTGGGCGTGTTCCGCCCTTACCTCGCGGTCGACGCTTTCCACCAAGGCAGAGATAGAAAACTCGAGCGGGCGTAGCTGATTCGCAAGCCGCACTTGCAGGTCGTTCCAATCATTCGCTTCAGCTAACTCGATCACCGAGGCGCTCTCCGATTGGAGGTTCGACTGGACCACCGCGAGGGTGGGGAGAATAGTCGGGTCAGAGGCGTTGCCGGAATGCGCGGCCAAGAGCGCGCTTTTGGCACGTCGCATGTCCTCCGCAAAGGCCTCATTCATCGATTGAGTCTCTGCCTTCAGACGTTCGGCGTTTTTTGCATTCGCAAGCGACTCAAGTGTGTCACGAAATTTCAACATATCTGAGTGAACACGTGAGACAGTTACCAGCTCCCTGTCATATTCGTTGAGCCGCTCTACTTGTGCCTGGATGGTGTGGAATTGCAATAGAACGACTACGTCACCGGCTAACGTCGAAAGCAGGATAAGCGCGAAGCATAGAACCAGGCGTGGGCCAATGTTGAGTCGCAGTCGATTCATCTCAGTGCGAACCTGTTCCAGGTTGAGCCCTGTCATTCCCCATGACCCGAACGAGCTCGTTCTCGAGCGCCAAGGCCGCTGCTGGAGCTGTTGACTCTCGGGTCAGCACAGAATGCAGTGCGTGGGTATAGGCTTTGGAGACCGCCTCATAGTTCGATCCCGCAACCGCCGACGGGCGCGAAACTATCTCACTCCCTCCCGATTCCCCCGGTTTGTACCACCAGGGATAGATTTCCCTCATCACGGGTGGAACTTCAAAGTACTCCACCTTTCGGTCCGGCTTTCGAGTCGAACTCCTGAATTCCGCCTGCCTTCGGAGCAGGAACTGAATGAGCTGAACGGCTTCGGCGCGGTGAGCTGAAAAGCGGGATATCCCCAGAGCGTAGCCTCCTATGGTAGCGACTCGCGCGCTCTTTCCAGCAGGGACGCTGGTCACCCCCGCTTGGTCGCGGAACGGCTTATCTTCTGCAAAAATCTCATACACGATGGCGTGGCTGAGCAGAAACGCGGCCTCGCCGGAAACCCAAAATTTATTTTCTGCGTCCGTAGCGGTGTAAGAAACCACGCTTGAAGGAGAGATCGAACCCACCCAGTGGGCCGCGCGTTCCCAAGCGCGGATAACATTCGCGTTGTTTACGCTGATCTTTCCGTCGGACTCGATGATGTGGCCGCCTCCTTCTGCTGCTTGCCATTCCAATCCTTCCATAGTAAGTTGTTCGCTGTCCGTTGCGATCGCTCCGGCCCAGACGAAGCCCCAAAAATCTTTCTTTCCTTGTGCGCGCTCTCCAGCCTGAATCCGGGCGGCCATTTTCTCAAGCTCATCCCAGGTTCTGGGTGGCGTTTTGTAGCCGTATTTGGCGAGAAGATCCGTCCGATAAACCAAAACCTGCACACCAAGCGGCTGCTCGGGCATTGCCACAACCTTCCCCTGAACCCTGTAGCTTTCGATGAAGTCGCGATCCTGCGAGGAAATCTCTGACGCAAAGTAAGGTTGCAGATCGACGAGGTATTCACCCATCGTCCCGGCCCAGATCATGTCCACGCCATAGAGGTCAGGGGACGGGGCACCGCTGCGGAGCAAATCCATCATAAGATTGAGTTTTGAGCCGTTGTCCTCTGGCGTTGGAAGATCGTTAACGCGAATGCCTGTTTCTCGCGTGAATTCCTGCAAATAGGCATCCGGAATCATTCGATGGTCGCCAGGAACTCCTCGGAAGTCCGAGTCGAAAAATGTGATGGTCACGGGCTGTGCGGGCTTACGGCAGCCGGATAAAAGGAATGCCGACAGCAGGATTGCCGCCATGCCCAAATCCCGGAACCGATGAGATGCAAACCAACGCCAATCGGCGCAGCGCAGGACGCGAATCATCGTCCTGATTCGGATGGAAAGCGGAATGAGAGCTGCCACAGCGCCGGGTTGCGAGGCGTAGACGGAGTGGCTGCCCTTGACCTCAACGACCGTCGCACCCGCCCGCTTGGCCATGGCACGCTGAGCCTCAGGTGGGATCATGCACTAGAACGACGTTATTCATGGCTCGTCGCCCCCCTTCATGGACATGATGTTTTCATGTCGGGCGGAGTTGCGTGTCAATTAGTGAAAAATCGCCATATCGCCCATTGACACTTGCGAGTGCAGTCGCCCGTGGTGGCGCGATTCATAAAGTCAACGAGGCGGCTCGCGGTGAGGCTTGGTTATCGTTCCTTGTGAATGCGCCTTGCGGCGTCACCCTCTGCGGTTGTTTTTTTCACCACGGCCCGAATCTCTCCTCGCGCCACCCGCGCCGAAATTTCCTCGCCGGCCTTCACCTGCTCCGCATCTTTCACCAGCCGTCCCGCCCCGTCCAACACCAGCGCATACCCGCGCTCCAGAATCGCGAGCGGTGAAAGTGTTTCGAGCGCCCGCCCCATGCGCTCCAGCCGAAGCTTGTGCAGCAGCAGTTGATTCCGCATCGCGGACGCCAGCGCGGCCGTCCCCGCCTCAAGCTCTCCACGAATTCCCGCCAAGACCCGCCGCAAATCGTAATGACGCACCGCCGCCGAAGCCATTTCCAATCGCCGCCGCATCTGTTCGAGCGCTTGCCGCTCGCCGCGCTCCAGACGGAAAGTACAGTCGTCCACCTTCTGCTGCCGCTGCCGGATCAAATCCATCATCCTCGCGAACGCCCCCTGCTGCGCCCGTTCCATCAGCGCATGCCGCGCCTCCAGCAGCCTTCGCTCAATCGCCTGCACCAGCCGTTCCCGCACCGCCTCCGCCTGATTCTCCACTTCCACTCGCGATCGGATCACCAACTCCGCCGCCGCCGAAGGCGTTGGCGCCCGCAAGTCCGCAACAAAATCCACGATCGTGAAATCGGTCTCGTGCCCCACTGCCGAAATCACCGGAATCCCCGATGCCGCCACCGCCCGTGCCAACCCTTCATCATTGAACGCTGCCAGATCCTCCGCCGACCCTCCTCCGCGCCCTATAATGATTACCTCAACGCTGCTGGTCTGGTTGAAGTACCGCACCCCGCTCGCAACCTCAGCCGCGGCAGAATCTCCCTGCACCTGCGCCGGATAAATCACCGTATTCACCGAGTGATGCCGTCGCTGCAGAATATTTAAAATGTCGCGCAGCGCCGCCGCTTGCGGCGAGGTCACAATCCCAATGCGCGCCGGCAGGGTCGGAATCGCCTTCTTCCGCTCGGCCGCAAACAATCCCTCCGCCTCCAGCTTCGCCTTCAGTTGCTCGAACGCAACCTGCAATCCTCCCGCGCCCTTGGGCTCGAGATACTCCGCCGCAATTTGCAACTCGCCGCGATCTTCATAAATCGTCACCCTACCCCGCACCACCACTTGCATTCCATCCGCCGGACGAAATCGCAGCAGCCGCGCCTTCGAACTGAACATCACCACCCGGATCTGTGCATTTCCATCTTTCAGCGTGAAATAAAGATGACCGGAATCCGGCGCTCGAAAATTCGAGATCTCGCCCTCCACCCACGCGTCGGAATACTCCCGCTCCACGTGCGTTCGCACCGCCGCGACCAGAGCGCGCACCGTCCACACCCGCCGCTCCGGCGGCTGAAACCTGAACCCGAGTTGATCAGTTAGCGACATGCGTCGAGTGCAGTGTAGCCTCCCGGTCGCCCGTTTCCAAACATAGGCAGCTCCCAGCATGTCCTAGACGCTGAGATGCTTGTGTGGGGACAGCCGCCCTCGGCTGTCCGATCGAGCGCAGCTCGATGGTCTTCATCAAGGCCGACAAATTAAGTCGCTTGTGCTGGGCAAAATATTCAGTGCAGGATAGTCGAGTGCAGCCTACCTGCTACGAGGCTTGGCTTCCGAAGCGCAAAGGAAGGGGGGCCATCACGCAACTTGCCGAAATACCGCGACAACCCCAAGGCCCGCGCTCACGGGCAAGTAAGCTTGGCAACGCCGTGGGTAGCGAAGCAGTCCGCGCCGGTCTGGCCGCAGACCAGCATAAGCTGACATTGGGCACCGCTCACCTTCAAGGGTGCGGAAGCCCCCACAACGTATGTCCCCGACGCTCCTGGATTACACTGCGCCACTCCTCGAGCGCTGACGGTGATCTCGCTGGGACTAGGGAAATTGCAGTTGCTCCACGTCACCGCAATCGGAACCGCCGAGGATGATGAGGAGTAATAGCCCACCGCCGCGAACTGCACCTGACCGCCAGGATAGTTCTTGGCATCGGCGGTCGCGGGAATCACGGAGATTGACCGCACATTTTGTGGGGAGCCGCAAGCCAGGACGATTGCTGCAGCGAGAACGAGGAAGAAGATCGAAAATCGAGGCGCATAGCTTGTCATGCAGGCCTCCTCGTCAGCTTGGAATGCGCCGTCGCGTGCCAAGTTGCCCACGAGACCACTATATTGCGCGGAGAGTGATGAGTAAAGATCGTCCGCCGTCGCCGGGTGCCCCATTTCTCGCGTCCTTTGCGAGAAGTGGGGATTCCTCTCTGACCTCTAGCTTATTCCGCCGACAGCAACCCAAACACTCCCACGCCGGTGGTGGTTCCTACGTAGACTTTCCCATGGATCACCATCGGAGTAATAAATTTATTGCCGCTGCCGAATTGGTCGCGCCCGCCCGCAGCCTGGCTGGTGTTGTACAGTTCCTGCAGATTGAACGCATTGTAAGCATGCAGGATCGCAGGACTAACATTCTCCGCCGCCCAAACGATGCCATTCTTCCCGTTGTCGCAGGAAATGCTCGGATTCGCCCCTGGGTATTCGAAGCTGGTAGTGGTCTTTGCCACCGGCGTGCCCAACAGCCTGGCGTTCTTGAATTCAAAGGCGAGAATGGGCCCGCCCACCGGTCCGTAGTACAGCCGGTTATTGAAGTACGCCGGCATCGACCAGACTCCACCCGGCAACACTCCGGATAATGTTTGATAATTTCCGTTCTTGCTCGAATAGAACTTTCCCATCGAGTTACGATTCACCAGGTAGATATTAGAATCCTTGCCCGCACCCGCCGCAAGATTCCAGGTGTTACCCGATGCATCTTTCATGGGACTCAGCAGAATCGCTCCGCCGGAGCCAAGGTCCACGTCCTCGTTACTCTCACTCTGCCCGTCGTCCATCTCGAAATAGTCGGCAACGGCGAGGCCGCCTTTGGTGGTCAGTCGAACGAAAGCGTTCCCGTAGTCGCCGCTGTCAGGAAAGCCCCTGGCATTTAAGCTGCTGTCAAAGATGCCGTTGGCATCTAGAAAAAAGATGTTGCCCGACGTGTCCGCCATCAGTCCCGCGCCCGACCCCCAGATCGCTCCTTCATTGCCGTTCGGCGTGACATTCAGCACCGTCTCCTGCTTAAGCGTGGTCGCGTTATAGCCCATGACCCAGCCTGTATACGGACGGTCGTCGCAGTGCGACCCCCACGTCAAATAAACTTCGCCATCCAGCAGCAGCAGCCCCGAACGCTCCTTGTACTGCGCCGGATCGAATACAACGAAGCCGCCGGAACTGTTGTCTCCGGTGCCGGGATATTTGGCCTCGATTTCGACCGGTCCCTTATAGAGCTCCCCACCGTTCGTTGCACTAAGCGCATGCAGCCGCTGGTGATAACGGCCGGAAGAATCCTTCGACATCGCGACCACATAAATCACGCCATTCGATCCCGCTGGCCGGCTGATCACCGGAGTCGACGTGATTCCGATCTCCGGCGTCACCTGGTCGCAACCTCGATCATCCGAGGTCGTTTCGCCCGATTTTAGAGTACTAATACGCCAGATCTTTGTACCGGTGTCAGCCTCGAAAGCGTAAACCGAGCCATGTTCCGTCGCCACAATAAGAAGGTTATGGGTGCCGCTTCCTGGGATGGGCACAGCCGACAAATAAAGAGGCTCAGCATCCACCAGGCCATCCGCGGCCAACGTGAACAGCTTTCCAAATGAACCGGCATTCACGTTACTCAGCGTGAGGATGTTCTCCGAGAAATTGGTCCCCGTGCGCGCATTGTTGTTGTGGTAAGTCAGAACCTGCTGCGAGATTGCGCACGTAGAACTCGCCGCAAGAAAAACCACGAAGCAGGTTATTGATTTATACCCAGGAACTGGGAGCCGCCGGAATAATGAAGGATGGGGAAACATCAGCTGGGGGAGTGTCACGACGAAACCTCCTTGCGCGTACTTTCACTTTGTCGGCGAGGCGGCGCGGAAACTGGTGTTCCTTGGTTGCAAAATCGGGGGTAGACGAACACCTTCAACCAACAAATAAGTAATTGGATCGTAGGACCGCCGGAAGATGCCCGCAAGACACATTAGTACGTGGCAACGGAGATCACGAGAGCTGGCGGGTTTGCTTTTGGAAATGCTGAACGAACCAACTCTCTTCTCGGCACCAGACAGTCTAGAAGCCATCTCGCAAATGGGTTCGGGAAGGGCACGACGTTCAGTCGTGCCGTCAGCCCGCACCACCGTGAAAGAGCGGCGCTTCAGCGCCGCGTAAAGCGTACAAATCGATGCGGGCTTTAGCCCCTGAGGAACCTCGACCTGCTGCTCCCGACTATTTATGAGAGGGCTGCTAGAAATCGCGACGCCGCCCGGCTACCGCCGCCACCGGCTCACCACATACAGCAAAATCGAAAGCACGACGCTCACCACCACCGATGTCGTCAGCGGAAAATATACCGTCGTATTCTTTCCCCGATACAAGAAATCTCCCGGCAGCCGTCCCAGTGGAAAATGCAACCGCCCGAGCAGCATCAGCGCAAGCCCAGCCGCAACCAGCACAATCCCGAGAAGAACTAGTAACTTGCCCAATTCCATGTTCAACCTGTGATCGTCCAATAATAATTCGTAACAGTGCAGGTTTGAGTTCCTTCGATTTCGATGCTCGAGGCCATCTCACAAATGGGTTTGGGAAGGGCACGACGTTCAGTCGTGCCGTCCAGAGCCAATAAAGACAAGGGCTTTAGCCCCCGAGGGGCCTCGACCCCGCTGCTCCGGACTATTTATGAGATGGCTTCTAGTCGGCGTCATCCTGAGCGCAGCCGCTCCTCAGGCGGAGCGAAGGATCTCCCGCAAGAGAATCCCGTGAGAAGACCGACTCCAGGCCAACTCTCAAATCCCACCCATCGCGGTGCTACAATTCGCCGCATGAAACGCTACGCCCTCTTCTGCCTCATCGTAACCCTGCTGGCCGCGCAAACCGCCGCTCCCGAAGTAGAAATCACAGCCGAGCCTCACCACCACCTCACTCTCGAAAATAAATCCGTCCGCGTCTTCAACGTCGAAGTCGACCCTCACTCCGAAACTCTGATGCACTGGCACCGCCATGACTACGTCTACGTCACCCTGGGCGCCACCGAAATCGTCAACGCCGTCAAAGACAAGCCTCCCGCCACCGTCAAGCTCCAGGACGGCGAAACTCGTTTCTCCCCCGCCACCTTCGCCCACATCGCCCTCAACCCCACCGACCACCCCTTCCGCAACGTCACCATCGAAATCCTCGAGGACGAATCCCTCCGTAGTTCCACTGCCAATTGGGACGAAGATCGCGGCCTAGACATCCTGCAAAACGGCACCAAACAAGTTCTCTTCGTCAAAGACGGCATCCGCGCCACCGAATTCGAACTCCAGCCCGGCGGCGTCATCCCGATGCACCACCACGCCGGCCCGCACCTAGCCGTAGCCCTAACCGACTACGAACTGCGCAGCGAAGTCGACGGCAAACCCCCAGCAACTGTTTCCATGAAGACCGGCGAGAGCAAGTGGATCCCCGGAGGCTACTCCCACACCCTGACCAACACTGGCACAAAGCCCGCAAAATTCGTAACCCTGGAATTCCCGTAAATTCTTTTAGGTTTGTCATTCCGAGCGGCCTTATCGCGAGGAACCTGCTGTTCGTGATCATGTGGGGACAGCCGCCCCGGCTGTCCATTCGAGCGAAGCTCGATGCCTCCGCCACGCATTGCCATTTCAAGAATTCTCTTGTCAATAGGCAGAAACACAAGATTCCCGCCATTCCCACGACCTGTCGCGAGCCAGAACTAATATCCTCGTCGCAACAACATCCTCCACTCTTTTCCGCGGCCGCCACCGCCAACAAGGGCTGAAGTGTCCAAAGCACTCGCAAGACTGCCTCTGGAGATCGCAACCGTAAGCACCACGAATCTCCTTTCGGCCCTCGAATTAGTACGCGGATGCCTAAAGACCACTAACATGCTATGGATGCACGCCTTGAGCCTTCCCGTGCTTTCCGGAGTCGTGGTGTCCGATTGGTCGAAGGCCTCAGCCACGGCTGTCCTGCGATTTTGCAGAACGGGTCAATTTTCCGAACCCCTTCTGCGAATCGACAAGCGGCACGAACGGTGGACCCGTCGAAGAGGCGGATACCTTCTTGCCTTGGCGGAATTAGCCACAACGATTGAGGAGCTACGACAGGAAGGCATGGTCGCAGCCCTGCCTGAACCTGCCAGCCCCTACGCTGACCAGTACAGCCTAGCTGGCGTGACCGTCCCAGATGAGGAGAAAATACTTGTTGAAATAGTGGGTCCGGCTTCGACGCTAGCAACATTTTACGGGCCGCCCCCCCCGGACGAGAGATAGGAAGTCGGCCTAGGGCTGTCGATCCGACGCCGGATCAATTTGATAACGCAAGCTGAATATGAAACGAGTGTCCAACGGCGGCTTGCGAAGATCGGTGCACGTTTGATCAATCCTGCATTCCCCGATGATTTGCTGCGAGGCCCAATTCGAGATTCAGGTCACCTCGTCACCGACGCGATTGCCTATTGATTCAAGCCGCCCGCGAAGGTGGGCGGCTTTTTCTTTTGCGACGAATCTGCCTCCCGTCGAATCTGCACATGCAGCTCACATATTTGAGGATCTAACATGGATAAGGTCAACGTTGGCGACAAGTTCGCCAAGATTTCGGAGTACTGGAAACCCTACATCGCCGCCGAGTTGAATGGCCAGTATGTAAAGCTCGACAAGCTGAAAGGCGAGTTTGTGTTTCACCACCATGAGAACGAGGATGAAATGTTTCTGGTGGTGAAAGGTCGCTTCCGCATGGAGTTTCGCGACCGGCATGAATGGATCGAAGAAGGGGAATTCATCGTTGTTCCGCGTGGAGTGGAGCATAAGCCCGTCGCGCCGGAGGAATGCTGGATACTGCTTTTTGAACCCGCTTCGACTCTGAACACCGGTAACGTGGTCAACGAGCGCACGCTGCCTGAACTGGAACGCGTCTAACAAGAGGTTTAAGCAGTGCGTTCTCCTTACTTCTTCTTGGCTGCTCGTTGAGCGTAGACTGCAGAGTTCGCCGCCACTGCGGCGCGGATGAGTTGCTTGAAAGCAGCTTCGTTGATCTTCTCCCCTTCGCGGAGGTCGATCGCACGCCGTATGTTCCCTTCCAGGCTGGAATTGAAGAGCTTCTTCGGGTCTTTGATGGAGGCTCCGCGATAGAAAGTGAGCTTCACAACCTGCTTGTACGATTCCCCTGTGCAGACGCCGCCGTCATGGGACCAGACGGGGGTTCCGGGGGATTTTGGCTTCTCCCATTTCCACTCCTCCTGAATGTCGGGGTCAGCATCGTGGATGAGTTGACGGACATGAGCGAGGGTCTCTCCGCGCCAGTCCCCAAGTTGCTTGATCTTCTCGTCGATGGATGCTGAAGCAGATTCCACCGGTTCGGGCCCTTTCATGTACGGCTCCAACTCTCGCACCTACTTTAGCTGCGCTCAGCTTAACCTGCAACCTCAGAGCGTTTCGCGCAGGCAGCCAGTAGGTAGTTGGATCCGAAATCGCACCCCGTTGCGGCCAGGTAACAAAGTTCAAAGACGTTCTGTTGTTGGCAAGATCCTGATAGCCTACTACGGCGAAAGACTCGCAACGAGTGGGATCTCGGAAAGAGAGCATGCGCGACCGCTGTCGGTCCGTGGCGAAGGAAATCTATGTCACGCGCTGAGGGGAACGCAAGAACATCGACGTTAACTCTGCACATGGTTGCCAGCCTGGATGGCATCGTCGCCAGGAAGGATAACAGTGTTTCCTGGATGGACAGCGCTGGAGAGGTCTACGAAAAAGGGGTTTCCGAGGGCAACGCGGACGACGCCGTTACTTCCATCGACTGTTTTGTGCTCGGTTCTCGCACCTACGAGCATGCGCTCCAACTGGGCTGGCCGTATGGCGACACCCCGACCGTCGTGCTCACAAAACGGGAGCTGCCGTTCACCAGGAAGAGCGTTGAGTTCTATTCCGGTGATCTCAGGAAGCTGGTCGATGAGATTCTCGCGAGGCGATACCGAAACATCTGGCTCGTGGGAGGGGCGATGCTGTGCCAGAGTTTCCTCAGGCTCGATCTGGTGGATGAAATCAGCTTGGTGATTATGCCGATCCTATTGGGTGACGGGTTGCGCCTCTTTGACAATTCCGGTCTCGAAAAGAGATGGAATCTGAAGAACGTAGTCGCCTACAAGACGGGTATGGTTGAGTTGTTGTATCGGAGGCAATCCACTAGCTCCCGGCCCTGAAGTTAGTCGTAAGCCGAACCTGCGCAATGCAGCGACGGTGTCGCAGCAGCGCCAGGGGAAACGTGTGGCCCAGCTTAGTTCCGCGCGTATGAATGAGGTGTGTGCTGCTCTGCGCTTCACTCTGAGTTGCGATTTAAACTAGTTAGTGGAAACGGTCCGTCCGTCCTCGAACTTCTTCGAATTTCTTGAAATAATATTGTTGCCTAATGACCACGCCCACAGAGCTTGCGGTTTATGAAAGCTTCGAGGAGGTATCTCTAAGGAAGAGCACGCTCGATGAACTCATCGCGGACCTTCGCGTTTTCTCCGAGCAGTCGGTTCTGTGGGTTTGCGCCGCGATCGTGACTGGGATGCAGTTGTGGAACAGACCTAACTTGCAGCCCTTCGACATTTACCAGCGCTTCCTCTCGCTTTTTTTCGATGGAGCCCTCCGCGCCCGCTTCATCGCTGGGTATTGGAGCACTGATCCCCGACGGTTCTTGTTCCATCGCAGGCAGATCCTGCTGATCTCAAAGCTGGCAATCTTGCACTGTTCAGGGCACGGGGTTGATGCGCGGTTTAGCGGAGAGCGCTTCGGTCCAATCCTGCTGAAGGCGAACGATCATCTGCATTACGGCCTGCTCCCGAATGAACCAGGTCACCGAGTCGCCACGCGGGACGACTTTGCCAAAATCATTACCGAGATGGTGGCCGTGGGTGAACATGCATCTCCAAACGTCGCTCACATGGTCGCCCGGAGTCACCTGATGTTGACTCATTTTCCCAAGGAACTCAGCGGTCATCCGGACTTTGTGGACATTGCTGGGGAGTACCGCAAGGCCACGGACCTAACAATTGAAGAATTCGAGGCAATGGTTTTCGCCGTCCACGCTCGATTCGGGGAAGAATTAGTTAGGAAGCTTATCGACCAGCCAGGCTCCCTGCCTTTGAGCGACGCCAATTTCGCATCAGTCGCGGTTCCGGCGGGAAAAGTGCGGACTTTTCTAGACTCACTTTCCGCTGATTCGCGCAGAATTTCAAGTGAACTCAAAGAAAAGGACAATGGCCCGAACGATTTCACGGTTTTTCGCAAATTTCCGCTCGTGCTCCAGTACTACAACATGCACCTGAAAACGGCATCCAGCGGGTTCCTAATGATGGACAACCTGTTTTTCCTAGAGAAAATCCAGACGGCTCCTTACTGGAATGCCGCCGTTTTTGGCGAGAGGCTCCACAGGTTTTGGGGCGCCGTGTTTGAGAAATATGTCAACGAGTTGATGAGGCGGGCCTGTGCTGGCACGAAAGCAAAATACATTCCTGATCCGAGGCACCCAGATGATCCGAGTGCGCAGATCTGCGATGGGATCGTAGTATCGGATGACTCATTGGTGTTGATGGAATACAAGTCGAACATGTTCCGGGCGGATACTAAATACAGTGGTAATCACTCGGAGCTGGCGGCCGAAATCGAAATGAAACTTGTCCACAATAAGACGGATAAGAAGAAAGGTGTCTGGCAGCTATCGGCGGCATTGAAGACTCTTTTCAACCAAGATGCTTCGGTCTCGCTGCCCGGAATCGATCCACGGAATATTAGGCGGGTCTATCTTTATCTCGTAACTCTTGATTCCATTGGGGCGACGATTGGGATATCACCTTTCCTGAATACGTTTCTGGAAGAGCGTTTGGATGGTCGATTGCTTCCAATTGAAGTCAGACCGCTTTTCTGTACGGATATCGAAACTCTTGAGTTCGCGTCGGGCTTTTTCGGTGCATCGAGCTTGCCCCAGGTACTGGAACACTGGTTTGTGACAAACCCCTCACTTACGACGCCGCTTTCGGCGATAGACCTCGGTCGATTCGTGTGGCGGGAGAATGGGTGGCTTCGTACAGAATGGAATTCCGTGTACAAAAGCATGATCAAAATCCTGTTTCCCGATAAGAACCCCGAAGCTGCCTTGGCTGAGGCAATTAAGCGGGCGGAAAGCCACCCATCCTCGCGCGTGAGTTAGCTGTATAGTGGCTTAAATACTGGAGGTACGATGCGTCACCCAATTCTGCAGCTGACGTGCGTCGTAATCTGCGCCGTAATCCTTATGACCGCCGCCTATGCGCAGCAAAGCCATTGGGCCACACCCGACGAGCAGACCGCGAAGTTCATGATCGAAATGGAGCGCAAGTGGGCCGAAGGCGTTTGCACGAATAATGGAGTTATCGCTGAGTTGTTGGCTGACGATTTCCAGGGCACCAGCACTGGCGGCGAGCGCTACAACAAGGCGGATGAGCTACGCGATGAAAAAGGCCCACACTCGGCGCACGGCTGCGCACTCGACGATGCCAGGGTGCGCTTCTTCTCTCTCTCTTCGTCTCTCTCTGGGGGCGAAGACGTGGCCATCATTTACGGCAGCGAGCATGCCATCGGCAAAGACAAAACGCATCCAGACGTCAGGCAGTGCCAGGTCTGGACCGATACCTGGTTGAAGCGCGATGGCAAGTGGCAGATCGCTGCCGCACAGGACAACAAGGTCGATTGCAAGTAGGTAGATTGTTTCTCGTTAGACTTTTAGCGAGCCACGGAACGCCCTGCCCGCATAGTAGGATTCCGCACCGTTGTGATACACAAAAACGGTGTCGAAGCGGCGATCGCAAAAGAGAGCGCCGCCGAGTTTTCTGATAGCAGAAGGTGTTCTTACCCAGCTCGATGTTTTTGTATCGAAGTCTCCAAGTTTGTGCAGCTCTCGATATTGTTCTTCGGTTAAGAGCTCAACGCCGATGGCAGCTGCCATCTCCATCGCATTCCCTTTTGGTTTATTTTCTCTCCTTGAGTTCAGCGCTTCACGGTCGTAGCAAAGACTTCGGCGGCCTTTGGGACTTTCCTCCGAACAATCATAAAAAATGTATTCGCCGGTCCTTTTGTCGTGGCCAACTACGTCTGGTTCGCCGCCAGTTCTTTCCATTTCATTCAGTGACCATAGCTTTTCAGCATTAGCTTCCAGCTTTGCTTGGACTTTCGCCCAGTCAAGACCTTTATGGCGGTTCATGTTTTTCTCAAAACGGGCTTTCAATGTCTTGAGTAGTTCTTCACCTTGTTTTTTTGAAACAATTGCGTTTGGCATAACTTATGTTCCCGATCTTTTCGAAATAAGCCGTCGAACGACATGGCCTTTCCACATCCAAAGCCCCGAAAGGAGCAGTACAGGAAGAAAGACATACCTAACACTGGGGGCGTAGTTGTGAGTATCTGAAGGCGAATCATAAATGTAACCGAGTATCGGAATGCCACAGATGAGGTGAATCCAGCGAAAAACCGAACGTGCGATGCCAGAATGTGTCTCGCCTTGGTTCACGATGTTTGATGCAATAGTTGATTGTGCCATGATGTCACTCCTTAAGATTCGCCTTCGATCTCTTTGCGTTAGCGTCCCTCAGGGGCTAAAGCCACGATGATCTCCCGGAACTAGCGGTGCAGCTCAAGCCGCGCACTTTCAACACCTCTGCATTCCATCATTCATTTTTTGCGGCCGCTTTCGGCTGCCAGTTGGGCGTTTCAACGGCAAACTGTTTTGAATATTCGGCGACCAATCGCTGCCAGCCCGCGAACTTCATGGCGTCGACGCCGGCGATGGCTCCAATCGGCTTACCCGCGAGGAGCCGATCAAGGACGTCGAAGCAGATGTGCCAGCCCGCGGCACCCCACGAGATGAAGCGGCGATCGATGCGGTGCCACAGCGTCAGGCGCGTGCCGCCATCACCACGCACGGCTTCGAGTTCCCACCGGATATCGCCGAACTCGAGCACCTTGGGAGCGTCGGCTCGCGTCACTCTGGTTTCCTGCGGCGTGGGATTTCCCACCCAGGTGAGCTTCACCGTGGCTCCAACCGTACCCAGGCTGCCATCAACTACAAAGGGCGCCCACTCGCGCAGATGCGCTGGATCGATAAGCGCCTGCCAGACTTTTTCCCGCGAGTGGCGCAGATGGCGGACGAGAATGAGCGTCCACTTGCCTTTGTCCTTTTGATCCCCATCCTTTATTACCTGCGCCCCGCTGGCCGGACCTGGTTCGTACTGCGCGAGATCGGTCACTTTCTCCTCCTGACCCTGATTCTGCTTGGCTGATTCTCCTAGCTTGACCAGCCTGCCAGCTGCGTGAGCTGGATCAGGTTGCCGCAGGTGTCCTTCAGCATGGCAATGGTCGAACCCGGCACGTCGGTGGGCGGCATCGTGAACTCGGCGCCACGGGCCTTGATCCGCTCGTAGTCGCCCTTAACGTCGTCGGTGAAGAACATGATTGCGGGCTGGTTCTGTTGAAAGATCGCCTGCTGATACGCCTTGGCCGCGGGATTGTTGTTCAGCGCCAGCTGCAGCTCAGTGCCGTTCGGCTCTTCGGGGCAGGCCACGGTCAGCCAGCGGTACGGGCCGTTGCTGAAATCGGACTTCTTGGCAAAGCCCAGTACGTCGGTATAGAAATTCAAGGCCTTGGCCTGGTCGTCCACATAGATGCTGGTCACTTTGATTTTCATTTCGTTTCTCCTGGTTTTCTTGAATCGGTGTTGCGTTCGCGGTTTGGCCGCGATGTCTTTCTCGCTTTCTTTTTCGATGACGATGACTTCTTTTGTGTTGACGTGTGATGCTCCACGCGATCCTTATCCATCCGATCCTTGTCCATGCGATCGAGGTGGCGTTCAAGAGCATCCACGTGAGCCGACCAGAAGCGGCGGAACTGAGCCAGCCAGGTATCCACCTCCTGAAACGGTTCCGGCTTCAGGCGGTAGAGGCGGCGCTGTGCGTCCACCATCGATTCCACGAAACCCGCCTCGCGCAGCACGCGCAGGTGCTTGGACACGGTCGGCTGCGTCATACGAAGCTGACGCTCGATCTCTCCCACCGACCGCTGGGACGAGGCCAGCAGGCTCAATATGGCGCGGCGATTCGGCTCCGCAATGATCTCGAATACTGATTCCATGCTCTTCGTATACTACAACAAGCATATACCTGTCAAGGCATATACAAAACCCAGTCATTGCAGTTGGCACGTCGCGCGGGAGCAATCACCGCCGGAAACAACCCTCTGCCATTGTCCAAACAAGAAAGCCCCGCTCGTAAGAGCGGGGCTTTCGATTTAGGCTGGAACCGGGATGACTATACGGGAGACTTAGCGCTTGCCGCCGTGTCCACCGCCACTGTGACCTCCACCGCCGCTGTTTCCGCCGCTAAAGTGTCCGCCACCGTGCGAACCCCCGCCGCCTCCATGCGAAGAGAATCCGCGCGACTCGCCGCCGCGGCTGCCGCCGAAACCACCAGCGTGCGGCGCGCTTGATCCGCGTCCAGCGAAAGCTCGTTGGCTGCCGGAGAATCCCCGGTTGCCTGCGTAGGCTCTGTTACCTTCAGCGCCCCGGCTAACGGCTGCCCCGCGATTGCTGCCGGCGAAGCCGTGGGACGCCCCCGCGTAGCCTCGAGATGCGCCCGCAAATCCGTGGCCTGCGGCTGAGCCAAACCCGTGTCCATCGCGACCTGCAAACCCGCGTGCTCCGAACGTGCCATGCGCGGAAGAGAATCCTCGGTAATTTCCGTGTACAAACGCTGCGTGGCTATAAAACGCTCCGCCGCGGAAAGCCCAAGGATGGCCGCCGAAGAAGACTCCACCGTGGAAGCCCCAGCCGATTCCCCATCCATGCCATCCCCAGCCGAAGCCGAAGAACGGAGAGATCGGGAAGCCAAAGCCGAACGAAATGTAAGGGCCGCCCACTCCCCACCACGGATAGAACCCAGGCCACAGGCCTACGGGATACCCGTACACATACGTCGGGTTGTAAGTGGGCACATACACTACATCCGGATCAGCCGGCTGGATGTCTACATTCGGCCCCTGCTCGTAGACGCGCTCTTGAGGCGTACTCCGCAGATTGCCCGCGTCGTAAGCCTTGTGACGCATGTGCTGGATCGCCTGCATCACGTCATCCGGCTGGTTGTGATAGGCTTCGCCCAGCTCAGAGGTCCACGACAAATCCCTGTCCAGGTTCGCCAGCACTGTGGGAAACTCCACAAGAGACTTCACGCTCGGATCCCAATCTTGCCGGTCCACTTCCTCGGCCAGATCGCGTCCCTTCAGCCCTGGGTTCTCCCGCGCCATCCGGTTCGCGACGACAATTTGCGTTGGATACTCAGACGCGGCCAGTATCTGCGCCACGAGCGCATCAGGATACAACGCAATCGGGGCTACCAGCTTGTTCAACTGCTCGGGAGGCAGCGGTGTGTACTGCCGTTGATCCGGCCCCGTTGGAGGCGGAGGCGCCTGCGCCTGGCCTTCATATGCACGGTCCTGGTATGTATCTTGATTTTGCGGCGCTGGAGGCGCGACATCCTGAGGCGCGCTCTGGTTTTGCTCATTATATTGCGGCGCATTGTTTTGCGGCGCGGTCTGGTCTGGCGGAGGTGCTTGATCCACCTGAACGCTGACACCCGCCGAGGGCTTGTCCATCGATTGGTCCTGCGCCACCAAGGAAGTGCCAGTCCCGAGCGCCATTGCGCTCGTCAACACCGCGGCAAGAAGCGTTCTAGATAATTTGGTTTTCATAATGTCCCCCAGAATTTCTGTTACTAGATTGAACACTGGGAAAGGGGAAGAGTTCCGTTCTTTTGATTGACTTACACCGGTTGATTTCGGCCAGGCAGTGGTGGATTTCGCGCAATAAATATGCTCGCCACGAGAGGACAAACTTTAGTTTTTGTGACCTACGAGGCGACTTCTGGCTCCGACGCTCCTACGAGATGGGTCTAATTCTTGTCCGTTCTCAGTTCTGATTTCGGGAAAAATTTTGTGTATGATCTCGGAAGCTTTGACGGTGAAGTCACGTCTTCCCAGATCATGAAAATCGTTCATTTGGTACTCCTGCTGGCTCTCCTGATCGGTATGGCGATTCCAGCCGTGGCGCAATCGAGCCCCCGCTATGAGATTTATGCGATCCGCTACGGCACCATCCCTGACTTCCCCGTCTCGGAGCTGGTGGCGGGCGCCGAGCCGGGCCGAAAAATCGATATCGCCATGATGATATGGCTGGTCCGGGGCAATGGCCGCAATATACTGGTTGACTCAGGGTTTTATCACGAGCGCTTTTTCAAAGACTGGAATGTGAAGGACTTCACCAAGCCGTCCGACACCCTGAGCCGGGTTGGGCTAAAGCCCGAAGACATTACCGACGTTGTCATTTCGCACATGCACTGGGATCACGCGGACGGCATGGATCTGTTCCCCAATGCCCGCATCTGGATTCAGAAAGAAGAGCTGCAATACTACGCGGGAGAAGCCTGGCAATCGAAAGAAACTCACGGAGGCATTGATGAAGAGGATGTGCTTACTCTCGTGAAACTGAACACGCAAGGGCGCGTTGGGTTGGTGGACGGCGATGCCCGGCAGATTATTCCCGGAATAACCTGCTATACGGGTGGCAAACATACCTATCAATCCCAGTACGTAGGCGTGCAAACGGGTGCGGGAACCGTTGTGCTGGCCAGCGACAACATGTATCTCTACGAGAACCTGGAACGGCATGTGCCGATTGCCGCCACGCTCGACGCTGCGTCGAACCTGCGGGCACAGGATCGGATGAAACAAATCGCTGCGCGTGCTGGGTTGATCGTCCCCGGACACGATCCGGCAGTCTTCACGAAGTTCCCGAACCCTGCGCCGGGAGTAGCCAAAATCCAGTGAGGTGGAAAGGGTGCGACCAAGCGTCGCCGGTTCGCATCTAGATGAAGCGATGGAATTGACCGTTTACTCTTCAGGCTGGTGCCCCGATTGCCGCGTGGCCAAGCGTTTTCTGGCCGAGCACCACATTCCCTATAAAGAGATTGATATTGAAAGCACGCCCGGCGCGGTGGAAGAAATTGTGAAACACACGGGTAAGCGTGCGATCCCGCAATTCGTGATCGACGGCGAATGGGTGCAGCCCTACGTGGCGGGAAAAGGCTTTCTCTACCAGGAGATGGCCAAGCGGCTGGGAATCGGGAAGCTATAGCAGGCTGCTGAAAAACTCAATTTGCTTGGTCAGAAGTACAGTCGGCGGCTAAAGCCGCTGCTGAAAACGTGCCACTTATCGCGGCGCTGAAGCGCTGCGCCACCCAAAATCAAGGTTACGGGCGAGTTTTTCAGCAGCCTGCTAATCCCCCCAAAGGGCCCAATTTCTGTGACCAATTTCTGTGATCAGGAGCGCCAAACTGCCATTCTTCAGGCGCTCCTGATGCCCCCTGTACATCGTCTTCCGTACCGTAGAAAAGCCTTGCCAGACAAGGGAAGATGAGTACTCCCCAGTTTTCAGCGCCGGCCGTACCATCCCCCGCGAGGTCGCTGAAAAGAGGCGGTTTTCACATTCATGTCCGAACCTGAACTTCCGCGGGAATCGAACGAGGTCAGCGATAGCTGGCAGCAGATGGTGCAGGCTGTGCTGGGAGTCGTGGTGCTCATCGGCACGGTGGCTATATTCCACTATTACTCGCCCGCAACGGCGCAAGCTCCGCAGCCGGACGAACTGCAGAAACAAGTCCATCAGCTCACGCAGCAGGTAGCGCAACTCGAGCAGCAACAGGCGATGCCCGCGCTGGTGCTGAACCGTTATCGAAATTCCATTGGCTACATTTACGGCATATACCAGGTTGGTTTCGCGAACCAGCCGTCAGCGATTCGCGCGCGCGTGTCCGGGACTGGATTCCTGGTAGGCGACGGGCTGCTGGCGACGAACCGGCACGTGGCCGAACCATGGTACGGCGATACCGAGGCGGAAGCGTTGATCCGTCGCGGTGCCACGGCCGCGCTCGAGAGTTTGGTGGTTTTTTTCCCCGGCTCGCCGATGCCGGTGACTTTAACGCCGGGCGCTGTATCGTCTACAGCCGATCTGGCTGTGGTTAGGATCGAGGACAAAACCGCCGTCAAGGGACTCACTGTGTTGCCGCTGGCAAAGGGAATCGCGTTGCCCGGAGAGCTGGTAACTGTGATCGGCTATCCCATGGGGATTGCAGGAATGGTAGCCAAATCGCCGAGCGGGATTTACCAGCGGCTGGCTTACCGGCACAATGACATCACAGCGGCCAGCGAACTGGCGGCGCTGTCGCTGATTCGTCCTTCGACTACGTGCGGGCATTTGGGCGATGTGGTAGGCGACAAGCTGATCTACGATGCGCCCACCGCTCATGGTGGCAGCGGCGGTCCGGTGTTCAATTCGAAGGCGGAAGTGATCGGAGTGAACTCCGCCTACATCGACGGGTTTTCCGGGGGCACGCTGGGCGTTTCAGTAGATGCATTGCGGCCCCTGCTCACGGCGGCGAAAAAGAAGCAGTAGGGACTCTCCAGTCTTTGTCTTTAATAGGCATCTTTGTCTTCAGCGCTGCTTTTTGTTGGCCTTCCTTAAAACGACCAGCGTAGAGAGAACTGAATCAGCCGCGGAGTGCCGGTCGTGTTCACGATCTCGCCGAAGGGGTCAGGACTGGTTTTGGAGCCGCCTGCCCAAGCCAAATATTGTTCGTAGTCGGTCACGAGCGGAGTGCCGAAATTTGGGTGATTCCATAAGTTGAAAAAGTCGGCGGCGAAACGCAGGTCCTGCCGTTCGCCAAGCTTGATGTGCTTGATCAGCGAGAAATCCCAGTTCTGCTGGAATGGTCCTCGATAAATGTTGCGGCCGAGATTGCCAAATCCGGTGGTGCAGAAGTCTGGATTCGTCTTACATATGGCTGGGTAAAGCTGAGGCGCGGTGGTGAATGTCGCGGGATTCAACCATCCGCTCAAGCGCTGCGAGACGCTCCCATGGCTCATGCCGCCTCCAATCGTCGCGCCAGGAGCCAGGTCTGCGCTCACCGGCGAAGTGCCGGCTCCCAGGAAAGCGTTGCCGCCATTGGAATCCAACACCGAAAACGGTAGTGACGATTGAAAACTCGTGACGCCGCTGACCGACCATCCACCGAGCGCGGCGTGACTGAATCCTGCGCCATGGTCGAAGAATCGCAACTCGTAGACATAGCTGATTTTCAACACTTGCGGCCGATTGAAATCGGAGATTCCGCGAGAGGCGTTGATCGTACTTTCGTCGTTAAAGGCCGTGTTGTTGGCTGTATTTCCCGTGGAGGTTGCATCGATGTTCTTGGAAAAAGTGTACGCAGCCTGAATGTAACCTCGTCCCCAGCGCCGCGAGACTGTAGCCTGAAGCGAGTGGTAAATGGAATACGCGTCGTTGGCGAAGATCTGATAGCCCGAATATCCGTTTAGGCCGGGTGTGGGTGTGCGCGCGATGGCATTGGAAAAAGTGTTGTTAGTAATGGTGAAGCTTTGGCCGCTGGTGGTTGTGAACACGAACGGATTGGCCGGAGTGGCATTCACCGATTGGATGGCATCACGGGTTTCGCGCAAGTGCGTCCCCTTGGTGCCGACGTAACCGACTTCCAGTACCCACTTGCGGCCGAGATCGCGCTGCACGGTGAGATTCCATTGCTGCGTGTTGGGGACGACGAAGTGCCGCGGCACCTCGAGCACAAATAAGTTTTGAGTTGAATTCACACCGGGACCACCAGTGCAGGCATAGTTACCATCTCCTACTGCAGGATTGTTGCTCGGCGCGAAGCTGATGAGATGCGCCAGGCACGGCAGCCAGGCGGCCGACAACTGTCCGGCGGCGGGAACAGCGTTGGAATTAGTGGCTGGCGTTCCGGTGAAAAAATCAGACATGGTAAAGCCAGGCGTTGTTCCAAAAAAAACTATGGGGATGAACGGCGACTGGAAGCTGAGCTGATCTACCGCTCCAACATCTTCGCGAACGTAGAAGATACCGTATCCGCCGCGCACAGTCGTGTTGTGATGACTGAACAAGTCGTAAGCGAAGCCGACGCGCGGACCGATGCCGGTAGAGACGCTGTTGTTGAAAGTCGATCCGGCAGCGGTCCCGGTCAATCCAGGGACGCCAAGCTTATCGACACACTTCGGATAGATAAAAGGATACTGTCCTGACTTGGTCAGGTTCGATTCCATATTGCCGATGTGGCAGGCATTGTCAGTCCAAGCGCCAAAGAACTCGGTGCGCAGGCCCAAGTTCAGGGTCAGGTCAGGAGTGACTTTCCAATCGTCCTGGGCAAAGACGGCGGAATTTTTCTGGCGATAGTTGTGGTTATAGACGCCGCCCCCGCCAAAACTGAACTCCGGCGTTCCTTGCAGAAAATTTCCAAAATCAGTCACCGTGGAAGTGGTGGAGTTCCCGAAGTAGAGTTGACCGTTGAAGACCTGCGGAAACTTTTTATTCAGGCTGACCGGCGTGAATTCGCCGCCGAAGCGCCAGTTGTGTTTGCCCCTTATCCAGCCCAAGGTCTCGTTAAAACTAAAGTTGTTCTGGGCCTGAAACTGGTTGGCTTGCGGCGTGGGTCCGAACTGAAAACCGGAGCTGACGAAGGTAAATTTATAAACGTTGTCCGTCAGGTTGTTGGTGGGACGATCGATACCGGCCTGGCTCGCCGTGACCGGCGGAACGTTAATGTCGCTATTGTTGATGCGAACAAAGCCGAGCCGGAACTCGTTGACCACGTTGGGCGAGAAGACGTGAGTTTCGGTAAGAGAGAAGACGCGATCGCGAACCGGAAGCTGGTAAGGGAAGTTCAGATCTCCGCTGCTGATGCTGCCGCCTAGAGAAGCTTGCAGGCCGCCTGCACCAAATGGGACATCCGACTCGAAGTTTTGAAAAAAGAATCGCCCTGATAGCTTATCGCGCGAGTCGCGGAACTCGCGGTCCCAGGCTGCGGTGAATTGGTTGTCGGTGTAGGAGCCCGGCCGGCTAACGGTAAACGGGACAACGCTGCCAGGAGCCGTACCAGCCGCGACGTTGGGTAGCGGATACAGATAACCATTCGCAGCCGCACCAAACTGGTTGCTCTTGAATGCGATCAGATTTTCCGCAACCGGATCGATGCTGGGAACGCCAAAGGCGGCTGCGAGCGCTGCCTCCCCGCCTGGTCCGCGATCCGCCGCAGGAATATAAGGGATGAGGGTACTGATAATCGTTCCCGGAGAATCCCCGCTGCGCTGGCGTGTTCCGGAGTAGTTCACAAAGAAGAAGCCAAGCTTGCCTCCGGTTCCAATCGGACCGCCAAGATCCCCGCCGAAGATGTTCTGCTGAATTACCGGCCTCGACTCGCCCGCCTGGTTGACAAAGTAATCGTTCGCGTCGAGTACCGTATTGCGGAAGAATTCGTAGGCTTCCCCATGAAATGCGTTGGTGCCGGTTTTCAGGATGGCATTGATGTCGCCGCCTCCATTCCTTCCCTGGCTGGCATCGTAGAGCGAGGTTTGGACTTTGAATTCCGCAATTACCGCGGGATTCGGCAACGGAGTGGTCGTCAGTTCGGCGACGTTGTAATCGGTCGCACTGATGCCTTCGATCTGATAATTATTGTTGTCTTCGCGCTGGCCGTTGACTTCGATGCGCACATTGCCGCGGCCAAGCTGCGAGGCCGCATTCAATTCTCCCTGCGCGCCGCTCGAAAGTGTTAGTAACTGCTGAAAATTTTGCGTGGCCAGCGGCAGGTTCCTGATGGTTCCCGATTCAATTGCTTGTCCTGTGGTCGCATCCGTGGTGTCAACCTGCTGCACTTCGGCTTCAACTTCCACACGTTGCTGAACCGCCTGGGCCTTGAGTTTTGCAATGAGGCGCGTTGTTTCAGTCACTCGCACCACGGTGTCGCGAAATGTGGATTCGGCAAAGCCTGGCGCATGGACGTTCACGGTATACACAGCCGCGGGAAGAAGCGCCGCCGTGAACGAACCATCGGCGCTAGAGCTGAGGCTGCGCTCGAGCATGCCGGTCTGCTGATTGGTGATGCGAACCTCGGCATTGGCCACCACGGCGCCACTGGGATCTTGAATGGTACCGGTGATCGCGCCCGTCGCGCCCCCCTGGGCAAATCCCTGGGCCACGAATGCACTCGCCAGAAAAAGAATCCAGATCCACCTGCCTTGTAGTCTCAGCATTGCCCCTCCCCTGTGTTCGAAGAATGTCTCGAAAAGTGTTGCGAAAAATGTTTATTAATTGCTGAGCTGAGTTCTAAATTGGAAGTTCCAGATTTTGAAGACAAGCAGATCGACAACAGAAGACAGCGCACCGCGCAGTGGCACGCGGGAATGAGTTCCGCGGGTAGAAGAGTGATCGTTTGAGATCAACCATCGGATACACGCTTCCCGTACTCTCGCCCCTGAGCTTAGAGGATTGCCGAAGAATACTGAAAGAAGCAGACGGTTGGCAATACAAATACTGAAACTGGCAGATCGCCTTATCCAATAGCCTGGATTCTCGGCATCAACCATCCCTTTCCGGACAGCCGGGCGACTTTCAATGCTCGGAGGGAGCGCGGGCGGTTCTGGGGAACCATCCGGGCTCGCGAACATGTTCATCGTGAAATTGCCGCAAACGGGCCGCCATCACTCCGCTGCGACCCAGGTAGCCGATGGCTTTGCGAGGATCAGCGCGTTCGACGACCGGCAGGCGTCCGATATCGTAGCGCAGCATCTTCGATGCGGCTTCGGAAATCAGCTCGTCGGGAAAAGCGACTACCAATTTTGTGCTGCCGGCCTCCTGGACTGTCAGTGCTCCGGAGGAATCTTCGTCGAGAGCGCGCAGCAGATCGCCCCGCGTGATGATGCCCAAAAGTTTTCCCGCATCGTCGAGAATAAGCAGAGCCTCATGGCGGGCGACCACAGGATCGTGTCGCGCGATGCGCTCGGCCAGCGCGCCAACTTTGGTGTCGGCTGGGATCGAAGGCAAGTCTTTCTCCATGGTATCGGCGACTCTGGCTTGAGACAGAACATCCGCTTCGTAGTCCTGGTGGACGTGGAGGCCGCGGCGCGCGAGTTTCTCCGTCATGATTGAGCTGTTTGGCATGAACAGCATGGCGATTCCATCGGCAATCACGCTGACCAGCATGAGAGGCAAAACCGAGTTGTAGTCGCGAGTGATTTCGAAAGCAAAAATGATGAAAGTAAACGTGGCGCGGGAGGCTGCGGCAAACACTGCGCCCATGGCCACCAACGCGAAGGCTCCCGGCGAAAGATGTTCGGCGGGCAGGAAGTGATTCGACACCATGGCGAAGATGCCGCCCATGGCTGCGCTCCACATGAAGCAGGGCGCGAGTAAGCCGCCCGATGTCCCTGAACCGAGCGATATCGCGAGAGCCGCGGCCTTGGCCAGCATGACGACCAGCAGAAGCTTCCATGCGAGCTGGCCGTTGAGAATGTCGCCAATCGTGTCGTAGCCCACCCCGAGCACGCGAGGGACGAAGAAGCCGATGATGCCGAGGCCCAAGGCCCCGATCGCAGGCCACCAGAGTTCGTCGATCGGAAGTTTATCGAACTGATCTTCCACCCAGTAAAGAAGCTTGCTAAAGCCAACGGCGGCGAGACCGCAGATGAGTCCTAAAATCAGATAAAACGGGAGCGCGCGCGGGATTGCGAAGTCCATTGGGCTGACCTGGAACATCGGTCCCAAGCCGAGAAGTTGCATGTGGACCGCGGTTGCGAGCGTGCTTGCAATCACGAGCGGGATGAACGAGCGCGACTTGAATTCAAAGAGCAGCAGTTCGATGGCAAGAATCACACCAGCGATCGGAGTGTTGAAGGTGGCCGACATGCCCGCTGCGGCACCGCATGCCAGCAGCACTTTGCGCTCGACGGCCGTGGTATGAAAAGCTTGGCCGACAAGAGAGCCGATCGCTCCGCCGGTCTGAATGATCGGGCCCTCCGCGCCGAAGGGACCTCCGGTGCCGATTGCAATCGCCGCCGAGATCGGTTTCAGGATCGCAACACGCGGTGCGATCCGGCTGCGGTTGAACAGCACGGCCTCCATGGCTTCCGGAATGCCGTGGCCTTTAATTTTCGATGTCCCATACTTCGCCATTACGCCGACGATGAGGCCGCCGATAACCGGAACGATAATCACCGCCCAGCCGAGGTGATTGTGCTGCGCGCTGGAGAAATCGGCGGACCAGCGATGGAAGAAAAAAATGTTGGTGAACAAAACCGATCAGCTTGTAGAGAGCGAAGGCTATGAGCCCAGCTACAAGGCCGATTGCGGCAGCGAGCACTGAAACCAGCAGCATACGGAAGGGCGCTGGTGGAGGCGCGCCCATAAGGGCGCGATCGCGATTTTCCGTGGACGGGCCAGCTTTTGCGTTGGCTGAAGCAAGAATCTGCTTTGAAGTTTCATCGCCAACACTGCTCATGTCTTCGTCGATCCTGTCTTCGTCGACCCTTTTTCATCGCCGCTTTTTCATCGCGGCTTTTCATACTGGGACCGTCAGCATGCGCCGGTGCGGTCTCGTTCCCTTCGTTCATGATGCGGCGGAGGGCGGCCACCAGTTCGGGTCCGGCAGAGCGCAACTCATCGAGATGATGGAGCGCCAGTTCGCCGAGCACCTTCACTCCTTTTGGAGTGAGTGCAAGCAGCACCTCGCGACGATCGTCTTCGGCGCGGGTGCGGCGAATGAATCCTCCGGCTTCCAGGCGGTTCGCCAGCTCCACGGTGCTATGGTGACGGATTTGCATACGGTTGGCCAATTCGCGAATCCGCGGCCGCACTCCGGCCGGCATACCTTTGATCGCCAATAGGAGTTGATACTGTCCCCGCTCCAGCCCGGCATGCTGAATGACTTGCTCGCTGAAGTGGAGAAAACGGCGAATCTGGTAGCGGAACTCCGCAAGCGCCTGGTAATCCGAGAGGGTGAGCTTCTTCATGCCGCCGATTGCCGCGACCAAGTGACTTGAATAGTATATCGTAAGGCGATATAGATTGAAATGGCTTTGGAAACAGCGGCCGCCAGGTGGGGAAGCGAGCCAAACGCGCGATTATTGGGGCGCAAAGAACGCCTGCTCGGGATGACGATGCAGATAAGATTTCCGAGGTTACCTCGCAGGAGTTGCGTACTGCGCTTCGCCGTTGCCGAACGACCAATTTTCCTTCGCCACTTCCACCAGATTGATGAAGACATCCTCGCGGCGCAGCTTCAACTTTTCGTGCAAACCATCCGCCACGGCTTTGTAGAAGCGCTGTTTCATCTCGACCGTGCGCCCGATGCTCATCGTAATCTGCACAAAAATGCATTCGTCGGATCGATGGACGCCGAGATAGTCCCGGTCAAACTGCAGCTCGACTTTGGAATGTTCTGTGATGATCTGAAAGCGGTCGTTCTTCGGGACGCCGAAGGCTTCCAACATCGCCTGATAAATGATCTGACCAGCTTGTGCGCGATACTCCACTGTCTTGCCTTCAACCAGATCGATCCGAACGAGAGGCATACTTTCTCCTTGTGTGGATTGGTTGTGCGCGTCTCTATATCGATGCGCGCTCCGCCTCGTGGGGTGCGTCGCGCCCGCGTCGCTGTGTTACACTCTAAAATTCACAAACAAGCACTCCGCAGGGACAGGGTTAATCTATCCGCACATGCTTCTTTCCAAGGAATATGTGGGCTACCTCGCCCGCGAAGTCACCAAGAAACTGATTGTCGGCAAGGCCATCGAAACCTCGGCTGTGCCCAAGGTCACGGAGCGCGTCCATGCTGCTCTGCTCGACGAACTGACCCTCGAAGACCGCATCAACGATGAAGTGCGGGTCATCCTCGAAGCCTATTCCGAGGAGATGAATAAGACCGGGGCCAATTACCAGGAGATGTTTCGCAAAGTGAAGAGCGAACTGGTGCGCAAGTACAAGGCGGTGCTGTGAGGCTGAGCCGCGACAAAGTAAATGTGCTGGCGCGAGCCGTCGCCGACGCGCTCAAACAAATGGACGAAGTCGATTTCATCGAAGACCCCAACACCATCCGCCAGGAAACCCGCAAGATCCTCGAAGAGCTTCTCAACCACGAAGAGAGAATTGACCAGGCCGCCCGCCAGAAAATCGAGAGCCAGAAGCGCACCATCCTCGAGGGCTCTCAGGAGTGGGACATCCTCTACCGCAAGTATTACAACGAGGAAGTGAAAAAGTTGGGCATCTGATCCTCCGCCTGCCTGGAAATTATCCTGTGCGCGGCGTCGTAGTGGTGCGTTTTGGGCTGACGCTCTATGCCGGTTAAGCCGGAGATCCATCGATTACGCCTGAAAAACGGCTACGCTCAGGATGGCGAGTCCAGGAGACGCGTCCCGCATTCGTTGACTACCGGAGGCTGCCTCCTTAAGATGAAGCGACTCTCGCGCCAGGCGTTTCTCAAGAAAAGATCGGGCAAATCATGACCGGCGAAATAATAATTGGCCAAACCATCTCGCACTATCGCATTGTCGAAAAGCTCGGTGGCGGCGGGATGGGCGTCGTTTACAAAGCCGAGGACACACGGCTGCATCGCTTCGTTGCCCTCAAGTTCTTGCCCGAGGAAGTCGCCCGCGATCCTCAAGCGCTAGCTCGTTTTCAACGCGAGGCGCAGGCTGCCTCCGCGCTGAATCATCCCAACATCTGCACGATTCACGATATAGGCGACGAAGATGGCAAGGCATTCATCGCGATGGAGTTTCTCGGCGGCGTGACCCTTAAGCATCGCATTGAAGGGCGCGCGCTGGAGAACGATACGCTCCTATCGTTAGCCATCGAGATTGCGGACGCACTCGACGCGGCGCACAGCAAGGGGATCGTCCATCGCGATATCAAGCCGGCAAATCTTTTCGTCACCGAACGCGGCCACGCCAAGGTTCTGGATTTCGGCCTCGCCAAACTGACACCTGCCGCCAGTTCTTCGAGCCTGCTCGCGGGTGCCGCAACCCAGGCCGCCAGTATCGACGAGCAACACCTCACCAGCCCCGGCGCCGCTTTGGGTACTGTTGCTTATATGTCCCCGGAACAGGCCATGGGAAAAGAATTAGACCCGCGCACCGATCTGTTTTCGTTCGGAGCTGTGCTTTACGAGATGGCCACCGGCACCATGCCATTTCGTGGCGAGACTTCCGCCGCTGTCTTTAATGCTATTTTGGAGCGCGCTCCGACCCCTGCGATTCGTCTGAATCCGGATGTTCCAGCGAAGCTGGAAGACATCATCAACAAAGCGCTGGAGAAGGATCGCAACCTGCGTTACCAGCATGCCGCCGATTTGCGCGCCGACCTGCAGAGGTTGAAGCGCGATACGGAATCGGGTCGAAGCGCTGCTGTTGCGGCTTCGCCTCCTCCGGTTCCTCCAGTTTCGCAATCAGCGCCGGTCGCATCCGCCTCTGCGCCGCCGTTGGCGAACGCGAGCGGTTCTTCATCCGCAGCGACGGTGGTTCCTGCTTTGAGTTCTCCTTCCGCGTCTACGATCCAAGTTGCCGGCAGCAGCGGCAGCAAAGGTTTGCGCTTCGCTGGTTTAATCATCGCCGGACTCGCAATCGTGCTGGCTGCAGTGGCAGGCTTCTGGTTCCTGCATGGCCGAAGCGCCCACTCTGCTAGCGGTCTGCAGCACAAGGCCGTGGCCGTGCTTTATTTCAATAATCTTTCGCAGGACCAGTCGCTCAACTGGCTCGACAGTGGCCTCACCGACATGCTCACCACCAATCTGGCCCAGGTGAAAGGCCTGAATGTGCTCTCGACTGAGCGCGTGCTGAGCGCGGTGCAGCGCGCAACCAAAGACGGCAAGTCGCTCGATCCGGCCCAGGCACAGCAGGTCGCCCGCGATGCCGGCGCTGACGCCTACATTACCGGTGCATTGTTGAAGATTGGTCCCACGCAACTGCGCCTCGACGTGCGCGCGCAAGACACCGGTACCGGGCAGATCCTTTTCTCCGAGAAGCTCGAAGGACAGGATGTGCAGAGCATTTTTGGGATGGTGGACCGGCTCACAGCAAGCATCGCCGGCAGCTTTCTCCCCGCCGCGGAGCTGCCGCAGAAAGCTCCTGAAATTGAGCAGGCTTCCACCTCCAACGTGGAGGCGTATCGCCATTACCAGTTGGGCGTTGATTACGGCCGTCGCTTTCTCACCAGCGATGCTGTGCGCGAATTGGAAGAAGCGGTTCGCCTGGACCCGCAGTTTGCCCTTGCCTATCTGCGCCTGGCCGACCAGGTCGCGCTTGAGGGCGATCTGCAGCGCAGCAGCGAACTCGCGGTGAAGGTAGATCAATTGCGGTCGCGCCTGCCTCGTTACGAGCAACTGTCGTTGCAGGCGCTTAAAGCCAGCCGTGCCCGTGACATTGAGGCCTCGATTGCCATCCGGCAGCAGTTGGTATCGGAATTTCCGCGCTCGACGATGGATCGGGGTATCTTGAGTGTGGTCCTGTCGGTTGTCGGCAAGCCGCAACAAGCGCGTGAGCTGTTGCAGCAAGGACTGGCGCTCGATCCGAAGAACGAAGATCTACTCAACTTTCAATCGTACGGACTCGCCCAGTCTGGCGATATCAGTGGCGCGCTGGCGGCCAATGACGCCTACATGGCGGTTCGGCCTGGCGATCCTAATCCGTTCGATACCCGTGGCGACGTACTTTATATGGCGGGCCGCGATGATGAAGCGGTTGCCGCCTACCGCAAAGTGCTCGAACTGAAACCGGACTTCGCCAATTATGGAGAGTACCTGAAGCTGGCCATCGTTTACACCGATCAGAAGAAACCCGACATGGCCAACGCCGCCTTCCAGCAACTCGCTCAACACGCGTCTTCCTTTTCACGTCCCTGGCTTCCGGGTTACGAAGCACAGCTCAAGCAGAGCCAAGGCGACCTCGAAGGTGCACTCGCCAGCTACCGCGAGGCGGTGACGCAACTCGGGCGCGCAAAACAGAGCCGAGCTGCCGAGGAGTTTCTGCGGCCATTCGCCGCCATGTCCGTCGTTATGGGGGAGGGTCCGTCTGCGCTCTCGTTTGTACAACAACAGAAGCTCGACGAGGAGCAGCTGCGGACCCTCGCATTTCTTCAAATCATGGCAGGAAACACATCCGCCGCAGGTCAAACTCTGCAGCACTACGCCGCCAGCCATCCCTGGATCGCACCGCGGGCGATTGAAATCGATCAAGCCTATGCCGATGCAAGCGCGGCAGTACAGCGCGGCGATGGCCAAGCGGCCTTGAGCCGTGCCGCTGGCATTCCCGACTTTCAGGAGTCGTATTTGCTCTTCCTGAAAGCCCGCAGCCATCTTCTGATCAATGATTACGCGCCCGCCGAAGCCGAGTTTCGCGCCGTATTGCGAGTCGAGCGCAACGTGGCGAACCCCAGAAACTTAGTCGAGCGATTTCCTTTGCCTGGAGTCCTGTCCCACTACTATCTAGGACAACTCTACGAACGTACCGGCAAGCGCGACCAGGCGATCAACGAATTTCAGGAATTTCTCTCTCACTTTCCAAATTCGCAAACTCGTTTGGCCCAGGTCGGAGATGCAAGGACCGCACTCAAGCAGCTGATGCAGTGATCGGCCGGGTTCCTTTTGCGCATTGCTCGCGATCTTGCGCTGCGGCAGGCTGTTAATCCAAAGTTCGTGCGGGATGCTGCGGCGTTCGCGGCGAGTTCCAATTCCGCCGCGATGCAGAAGGTTGGACGGACGCTTTTCCGTCGTCTGCTGCTGCCAGCCGCTGCCTGCAGTCACGTTGAAGACTCCGATGTAGCCATTCACCAGAATGTCAAAGGGTTTCTGAATCTTGTTGAGTCTGTCGAATTGAGTGGACCCATCGGTGCGGAAGCTTTCAAACCACGTGGGATAGACGAAGTCCGACAGCAGGACATTGTCGATCCGGTAGCCGAGGCTGTCGTCCTCGCATGCGTCGCAGACTTCGTAGGCGTAGAGAATTCCGGCAGTGGTACTGTTCTGTACGAACACGGTGAGGTTGATGTTAGGGTCGCCGAGCATTTCGAGAAGTTCATGGCTGGCGGTGACCGTCCAGGATGTGCCCGCCTTCAGATCGCTGGCAACGAAAGCCTTGCCGATGGGAAGGCCTTCAGTCGTGAGGTCGTGATAACCCAAGGCGTTTGCCTGGTCGGAGTCGTCAAGCAATACCAGCCACCAGCTTCCGGCGGGCGGCTGGGCGCCCTTAGGAACGATCATTAGTTCGGCGTCGGTTCCCCAGATTGGGCGGAAGTCGTTGCTGACTTGTTTCTGGAGCGCTGCCACGACTGGCGCGACATCCGTGTCGGCCAGCACCGTGCTCTCGTTGATCAGCGAGATTTGAATGGTTGGAGTTTGGGCGGGCGTGAGTTGCGTCATGGTGTTTTCTCCTTGGGACCGATTTGGAGAACGCGCAGCCTGAGTTGCGTGACTCTGTGAGAAAAAGCTTATACGCTCACTGGGTGAGTAGAATGTCTCGCGACCAAAAAAGGTGAAGTTCAGTTCCAAATCGGAACCACAACGTCGCCGCCAGAGCCAGGCCCCCAGCTTTCCCAAACCACGCCAAACTTATTCGCGACGAGTTGCTCAAGAGCTACCGTCGCTGGCCGATAAACAATACAGCACGATTCCTCTCGGACACGATGACCCCGTCCAGCAAAGCGATTGCCGCGTGTGCGCTACTGATTGTGGTCTGCATTGGTGCGCTCTCCTTCTGGAGCGAAGTGCGGAACGAGGAAGACCGGGAGTGGGTCACGCACACACTACTCGTCGTCGAGAAGCTGCAGGCAATTCGCATCGACATCACCCAAGCTGAAACTGGCCAACGGGGTTACCTACTCACAGGCGAGGAAAAATATCTCGAACCTTATCAGGCTGGCCGGGATCAGCTTGACCGGGACATGGCAGAATTGCGCGATCAGACCTCAGATAATCCCACGGAGCAGGCAGCGATCCTGCGGCTTGACCCGCTCATCGCCGCCAGGCTCGCCGAGTTGAGCGGAGGAATTGAACTTCGGAAGCATAGCGGGCTGCTGGCCGGCGTACAAGCTGTGGCATACGGGAATACGGGTGGAAAATGGATGGGGCAGATCGCGACACAGATCGAGGAGATGCGCCGCGCGGAAGACCAACTGTTAAGCAGCCGTCTGGGCACAGCGTCGGCCAGTACGCGGAAGATGAAAGTTGTGGTGGTTTGTGGAAACGCGTTAGCAATTCTGATTCTGCTGGTGAAAGGCCTTGTGATTCACCGGGAAACTGGCAGGCGCAATCTGGCAGAACTAAATCTGAAGCATGCCAATGAACGGCTGGAACGCCGTACTTCAGAATTGTCGGAGACCAATATCGAGCTTGAGAGCTTCGCTTATTCCGTAGCGCATGACCTGCGAGCCCCGTTGCGGCACCTCGCCGGATATTCGAACGTTCTCCTGCAAGACTACGGACCGCAGCTCGAGGCGCAAGCGCAGCGCAACCTGCAGAAAATTGCGGACGGTGCGCAAAAGATGGGAAGCCTGGTGGATGATTTGCTGAGTCTGTCGAAAATCGGGCGGCAAACTCTTGCGCTGGAAATCACGGCATTGGATTCGCTGCTGCGGCAGGTAGTGGAAGAGCTTGCCCATGAGTGTTCCGGACGCGACATCGACTGGCGAATCGGCGAACTGTTCAGCGCCGAATGCGATTCGGGACTGATCAAGCAGGTTTTTGTGAACCTGCTTTCGAATGCCGTGAAGTATACCGGGAAGCGGGAACATGCCGTGATTGAAGTGGGACAGACGGAGCAGAACGATGAACGGGTTGTCTTTGTCCGCGACAATGGGGCGGGCTTCGAGATGCAGTACGCGGGGAAACTCTTTGGCGTTTTTCAGCGGTTGCACAAAGCACGCGACTTCGAAGGGACAGGGGTGGGGCTGGCAATTGTGCAGCGCATCATCCGCAAACACGGCGGGCGGATCTGGGCGGAGGCGGAGCCTGGCCATGGAGCGACGTTTTTCTTTACGCTGGGATCGCCGGAGATTAAACCGGCAACGCAGCCGGAACTTACCGTCAGCGAAGAGGTGATGCATGTCTAATGAGGTTGAGATTCTGCTGGTCGACGATAGCCCGGAGGATGTGGAGTTGACGATTCGCGCATTGCGCCGCAGCAAGATCGCCAACGAAATTCAAGTTGCTGAGGATGGCGTGGAGGCCCTGGATTTCCTTTTTTGCCGCGGTTCACACAAGGATCGGGCATTCTCCCATCCTCCGAAACTCGTGCTGCTCGATCTGAAGCTTCCCAAAATCGACGGTCTGGAAGTGCTGCGGGCGATGAGGGCGGACCCGCGAACCAAGGCGATCCCAGTTGTGATTCTCACCTCTTCCAAGGAACAAAAAGATGTGATCAAGGGCTACAACTTAGGAGTGAACGCCTTCGTGCAGAAGCCGGTTGACTTCGAGCAGTTCGGCGAGGCCATCCGGCAGATCGGGATGTTTTGGATGCTGATCAATCAATCGCCTCCGCCGGGAGAGTCCGCTGAAAGCAAGGCGCAGGGAGCATGAAGTGGATTATGCTGGATGAATGCTTCTATCTGCGGAAATCTCGGCCACGGTAGCGCGGGCCGCTACGGACGCAGGTTTCGATCTCGCCGGTATCGCTCCGGTGGAGGATGCGCCGGAGCTGGAATACTTTCCCCGCTGGATTGCCGAGGGACGCGCGGGAGAGATGAAATATCTGGAAGCGCGCGACGAGAAGCATCGGCTGAAGCGCGCGTCTCTGGCGAATGCTGTGCCGTGGGCTCGAAGTGTCGTGGTGTGCGCGATCAATTACAACACGGCGCAACCGTATTCCACGCACGTGCCGGAAGGCTGTGAGGAAGCACGAGGACGGGGCTGGATCTCGCGTTATGCCTGGGGCCAGCAGGACTATCACCAATCGGTGATGCCTCGCCTGCGGCGAGTTGAAGCGGCGCTGAGAACCGTGTGCCGAGGCCAAGATCAGAATAAAGATCAGAGTGAAGGTCAGAATCAGGATGACCTCATCACTCGTTGTTATGTTGACACCGGGCCGATCGTCGAGCGCGTCGTCGCGAAGTACGCGGGCATCGGCTGGATCGGGAAGAATACGTGCATCATCAATCAGAAGATCGGATCGTGGCTTTTTCTGGGCGTGATCCTCACCTCGCTCGATCTTGAATCTGCGGGAGCAAGTCTGCCTGCGCCCGACCGCTGCGGCAGTTGCACACGCTGCATTGACGCTTGCCCCACCAACGCGCTGACGGCGCCTTACCAACTCGATTCGAACAAGTGCATCGCTTACCTCACGATTGAAAAGCGTGGCGTGCTTCCAGACGATAACGATCTCCGTTCCGGCATGGGGCGGCACATTTTTGGTTGCGACATTTGCCAGGATGTCTGTCCCTGGAACCGGAAGGCTCCGGCGACGAGTGCCGCTGAATTCCAGCCGCGGGCGGAGTTGGTGAATCCGGCCCTCGAGTGGCTAGCGAAGATGGGTGAAGAAGAATTTCGCAGCACATTTCGCGGCTCACCGGTGAGGCGCGCGAAGCGCTCCGGCTTGCGCCGGAATGCGGTGATCGCAATGGGCAACAGCGGGGAGAGGAAGTTCCTGCCACTGCTTGAGAAACTTTCAGCCGATGACGATGAAATCGTGCAGGAGAGTGCTGCCTGGGCGATTCGGAAGTTGACCTGACTGCTAGCCAGATTAAGTAGGAGATCAAAATCCCCACCCTGCCGCAAAATCGCGGCGAGGATGGGGCATCCGCCTTCGATATTGGTTTCTCCTTACCCTTTTCCAAAAACTTAGATTGCTGCCTTCGCCTTCCTACTTCTTGATGTTTTCCTTTTCCGCCGCGTTTACTACGCTGCCTTCTTTTTCCGGACCGTTACGGTCAATTAACCGGGCAAAATCCTCGCTCTTGATAGGATACTGCACAGCCGATTCTTGCCCGGCCGGAGTTACGTCGGCATCGACACGGCGGTTATAGGCGAGGACGATCGTCGTGAATTTTGCCATTAACATTTGCCGATCCTCTGGGGTTAGATCCGTATTCTGTCCAAGCAGTTCCCTGACCTGGTCGGCGGTCAGGTTCTTCTCTTTCCCGTAGGCCTGAGTTTCAATATTCGCTTCCGGAACACCCTGCTCGACCAGGAACTTCTTGGCCAGATCGGCACGCCGCTCCGAAAGAGGCTTATTGTAGGCTTCCGGTCCGCGCTTATCGGCGTGGCCTGCGAGGATCAGATGAGCATCCGGCTGGACCGCGAGATACTGCTTGAAAGCATCCGCGATGGACGCGAGCGTTTCGCGTTCGCTCGGGAGCAACGCAGCTTCCGACTTGCGGCTTCGCGGCCGATCCGTGGGGAAGAAAACGCTGCGCATTGCGAGTTTGACTTCGGGTCGCTCAATCGTACCGACAATGTGCAGCGTAGCGGTTCGCGTTTCGGAGCCGCCGCAATCATTCTTAGCGCTGAGCGTATAAGTGACGGTTTCATCGACGGCCCCGGGGTCCGTCTTATGGGGCGCCACCGGAATATTCTGGCTGCCGGTGGGACTTACCGTGCCCAATGGATCAATCGAAACAGTGGATGCGTTTCCAGCCGTCCAGTTTAACGCTGTGCTGCCTTCTTCAACGACTTTGTCCCCCACACGCTTGTAGTGGACTTCAGGGGATGAGAGCGCGAGGTTCGCCTGGATGGCAGTGTTTATGTTAACTGTGGCATTCGAAGTTACCGTGCCTCCGGGCCCGACCGCGGTGAGTTGATACGTGGTAGTTTGTTTAGGCTGGATAGCCTGTTCTCCGGTGGTCGCAACCGCCCCAATCGGAGTGATCTCAACGCGGGGTGCGTCCGAGGAAGTCCACTTGAGTTGCGAGGAATCCCCGCAGTTGACTTGTGCCGCGGTGGCCGTCAACTCCGCGGTCGGCTTGGCTACAGCGACAGTTGCGCTGGCCGTGCCCACGGTGAAGCGTGGGATGGAACTGAGTTTTTCTCCCCGTGGCCAGGCAACCGTCTTGCGCACACCTTTGGGGATGTGCACGACCACGCGCTGGTTGGCCGTAACATTGACCGAGCCCGACCAAACCTCTTTGTTTTCGTGCATGACGGTAGTCTGGTAGGTGCCGGGCGGAACAACCAGTTCCTGCTGCCACCACCAGTCGTGGTCGAACTCGTCGACGTGACCGACGAAGAAATCCGGCATCTTGCCATTCAGCAGAACGGCATCATGAGGAGGGCCTTCGATGGTCATGGCGCCGAACGGTCCAGAGACGGTGCTGGAAACCGCGGTCAAAGTGACGTCGAGGTCAGTGCTTTTTCCAGCCGTGATGGTGACGGTGCGAGTCGTAGGGGCATAGCCGTAGTTGGCCAATTCAATCTTATGGTCTCCCGCGCTCAGACGGAGGGAGTGGTGCTTGCTGGCTTCGCTAATCGCGCGTCCATCTACGAAAACATAAGCCTGTTTGGGAGTGACATGCAGGATGAGTTTGCCGTCCTGGGCAAAGCTTGAAATTCCACCGGCGAACATGAGGAGAACGGCGGGTGCAATCAGACAGGATACGTGGCGTTCGGATCTCATCTCTATCCTCCTTAACTCTTAGCTTTGAAAAACGCAACGATTGTACACCTCCTGCGGAGGACGGCCCACGTTCGAGCGGCCTCGAAGTCGGCTGCCCTATCCATCGCGATCTTCGGGGAATTTTGATCCGGGCGGCGTCCGAGGATCGGCAGCGACTTGCCTATCTTTCGAAAAACCGCGACGAGTGTGGGGCGGCCCGATGTCGTGGCGGCGCATGAGAAATCGAGTCGGCATTTGTGTGGGCCAGCCCCCGATTTACTTTGACGGCTTCGGTATGTTCCGGAACCCTGCTGGTGGCTCAAACATTCTAGGATCGACTGTGGCGCCGGAGAAATCGATGACCTCCTGCTCCAGAACAACTGATGACTCGGAATTTTGATCTGAAGGTGCATATCTCGTTCTTTTCACCCTCGCAGCTAGGCCATTGGGCATAGGACCAGAGTGCTTGAACTCCGGGGTGGTTCCATCAGGCGGTAACATCGGAGCACCGATCAAACTGGAGGGGTCATCCATTGCGCTTTGCGGCATGCAATTGGTCTGCGGTTGTTTAACATCGGTGAGATACCATCCGTCAATGACCTCCTCCACAACTGCGGGGGTTCGAGAATCGGAGTTTGACTGAGTGACTTTTGTGATCAAGTGACGAGCAGTATGCCCAAGCAATACTTGCGTTTTGCCGACCTCGTGGGTCTCGCTTTGCACGAAAGAAGAGGCCTTTCGCTGTATGCCACTTGACGCCTCAGCGTGGTTGTTCTCGGCGGAATATCTTGGAGATGCAAAGCTATAGTATTCGCGACGATCAAAATCGACGAAGTAGCTTATACCGCTGTCACAGTGCCTCATAATGGCGATATGCGAGCCAGAAGGGGCGAATGTGTCGTGTCGGAGACTGTTATCTTGTATATAATAAGTGCCCTCGCTCTTCGATTCTGTCTTGCCGGCGACGCTGTCAGAGGTCGAGGTTCTTGTCTCGACCTTCATTGTTACGTCGGAGTGCGCGCAGGGACACACTGCAGAGATGATAGCCACGACACAAACAACCTTCGCTAACCGTTTTGGCATGTCGATAGCTCCTTGGTGGCCAACTCGCGATCTCTCACGGCCACCCTGGGGTCCCTCTCGGATCCGATACGCAATACCAGTTATATACTTCTTCCGTTCCGGCCGGGATTTGAAAGGGAGCGGATGACGCTCTCTCAGTCGATGTTGCCTGGGGGGCTGGCCCTCCTTTGCGCCACCAGGAACTCGGCCCCCATCCTTGCGTTTTTTGCAAGGGTGGGCATTTTTAGTGATGGTATCAGGCGATTTTGCGGGCGCTCAGGTGGTAGCAGCTGGTGGTACTGAAGTGCGAGTATCAGGCGCCGTAGTGACGGTGGAGTCGTATGGGCATCGGTTAGAGGTAGCACGAAAACCTCGCGTTAGGCTGTGACCAATGAACCTGGAGGCGAGGCCTGGGGTGCCCACCCTTCGAAAACCGCGAAGGGTGGGGCAGCCGATGTCAAGGTGGTGCAAAGGTGGGCCAGCCGCCGAGAAATGGGGCACCTGAGAGATGACGGCAACCAATACCGGTTTAGTGGCTCGTGCATTCCTTGTCGATGGTCTTGATCGAAGTAATTGTTAAAGTGACCGGAGCTGCGGAACCTGTCTTCGTCAGTGCGTCGGAGCTGGTGGCCAGCGTCGGTCCCTCAGTTCCCGTTACTTCCACGCGTTGTCCCAGGTAGTGGCGAAGCTTCACTTTGCCGGTTGCCTGAAGCTCGTAAGTCACTCCAGGATCCTGCTTGGTTAGTATGTAATCGCCGCTGAATCGACCTACACAACCTTGTACGGTGATCTGGTCCTTAGTCTTTTTGGAGTCGTGCTGGCTGGGCTTGCTGGGAGTGGTGTCTTGTGTCAGGACAGAAGCGCCGGAAAGCAATAGAACACACAGGAATGTTCTCATTTTGAACCTCTGGGCTGCGATTCTACTCTTCAACTGTCTGGCGGATGTCAACTACCAAAGTTCTCGATCGGCTGTGTGTGACTCCGTGCCCTCGGTGGTATCGGATTTATCCTCTTCGATCGTGAAATCGACCCTCTATCCCCACCCCGGTTGACTCTGGCACAAAGCGCCACTAAGATTCGCAGCACATGGCAGATGACTCGTTTCCGATTGGCCGCACCATCTCCCACTATCGCGTTCTCGAAAAACTGGGCGGCGGCGGGATGGGCGTGGTATTCCGAGCCGAGGATACCAAGCTGCGCCGCTTTGTCGCACTGAAGTTCCTGCCCGATGGAATTGCGCGCGACGAAGCTGTGCTTGAGCGCTTCCGGCGCGAAGCGCAAGCCGCATCCGCGCTCAACCACCCCAACATCTGCACGATCCACGACATCGACGAAGCGGAGGGACATCCCTTCATCGCGATGGAACTGCTGAAGGGCGTCACCCTCAAGCACAAGATCGGCAACATACCCCTGCCTCTGGAGACGATTCTCACCATCGGAATCGAAGTAGCGGACGCCCTCGATGCGGCGCAGTCGGAAGGCATCATCCATCGCGACCTCAAGCCCGCGAACATTTTCGTGACCGAGCGCGGACAAGCCAAGGTGCTCGACTTCGGGCTGGCGAAAGTGGTCTCCAGAGGGAGTGCGGAAACTCTCGGCGCCGCCACCAAAGACGAAATGAACCTGACCAGTCCCGGCACAACGCTGGGTACGGTGGCCTACATGTCGCCGGAGCAGGCGCGCGGACGCGAACTCGACGCGCGCAGCGATATTTTCTCCTTCGGCGTTGTGCTCTATGAAATGGCAGCGGCACGGCAGCCGTTTTCGGGAGAATCGTCCGCGGAGTTATTTGACGGCATACTGAATCGCGCGCCGATCCCGCTGCTTCGGCTGAATCCCGAGATTCCCGCTGAGCTGGAACGGATCATTAACAAGTCGCTGGAAAAAGATCCCAGCCTGCGCTACCAGCATGCCGCCGACCTGCGCTCCGATTTGCAGCGCCTCAAGCGCGACGCGGAGTCCAGTCGTCGAACGGCGCCCGCCGCGGAATTCGTCCCCCCGGCCAGCTCAGGCGCAACGCCGGCAATTTCGAACTCCCGCCAGATCAGTGCAACTCCAATGCCGGCCAGCACTCCAGCTCAGCCCGCGCACTCCAGCAGTTCGGCGGTTGCGACAGCCGCGAAGCAGCATAAATGGGGAGCTGTCACGATTGGAGTTTTCGCGCTCATCCTGCTGGCCGCCGCGGGATACGGCGTCTACTCCATGCTGCACCGTCCCGGCGCGGCGCCCTTCCAGAACTTCACGGTCACTCAGGTCACCAACTCCGGAAAAGCTGAATTGGCCGCGATCTCCCCAGACGGTAGGTATGTGCTCAGCGTATTGAACGACAACGGGCTGCAAAGTTTGTGGCTGCGCAACGTGCCCACCGCCAGCGACACGCAAGTGATTCCGCCTTCAGCTTCCACCTACAGGAGCCTCTCGTTTTCGCCGGACGGAAATTACATTTACTTTCGCAAGGCGCAGAATGCCGTGAACAGCGATTTCAACTTGTATCGCGCGCCGGTGCTGGGTGGAACTCCGCAGGCCGCTGTCCACGATATCGACAGCGACATTGCCTTCTCTCCCGATGGCAAGCGCATCGCATATGTTCGCGCGAATGATCCCGAGATCGGAAAATACCGATTGCTGACTGCCGATCTGAGCGGTGGCGACGAGAAGGTGTTGCGGAATGCGCCGATCTCCGAATCGTCGGCATTTTTAACCTGGTCGCCGGATGGCGAACATCTCGCCAAAGGCCTGTTTCAGCCTGACCAGGCTCTTGGCGGAATTGAGTTGGTGGAAGCCGATGGTGGCAAAGCCAGGCGACTAGCCACTTTCAACGACAAGGCGGTTTTCGAATTGAAATGGCTGCCGGACGGCCGCGGAATTCTTGCCGACTATCAGCAAGCGGGTCCAAGTTTCGCGCGGGCACAGATCGGATTCATTCCAAGTGGCGGGGAACCGCTTCAGCCTATCACCCGCGATACCAACCGGTATTTAACTCTCACCCTTTCCGCTGATGGCAAGACCCTCGCCTCGGTCCAACAGAAGACTAGCCAGAGTCTGCATATTCTTCCCGGCGCAGGTAGCCAGAATGCGGACTCCAAAGCCCTGCTCCTGCAGGGTCAGGAAGTTCGAGGGTTTAATTGGACCGCCGATGGAGGATTGTTGGTAAGCGACGGTCCGCGGCTTTTGCGGACGGCGGCCGACGGCAAGAATCAAACTCAGCTGATCGCCGACTCGTCAGCAGGTATTAGTGATTCTTCCGCGTGCGGAAATGACCATCTGATCTTTTCGTGGTTTTTCCATGGCGGGACGAACGCGATGAACCTCTGGCGCACCAACCTGGATGGTTCGAGCCCGGTAAAATTGACCGATGGTAAGCGGGATTTCCGGAGCCTCTGTTCGCCGGATGGGAAATGGGCTTACTACCTCGATCAAGCCGCCGGACGGATTTCGCGCGTGCCTCTTGACGGTTCTGCAAAAGGTGAACCGGTTCCGGGAAGCGTGGTGCCCAACAGCTTTATCGCTGGCGGTGGTATTGCGCTCTCCCTTGATGCGAAGGTGCTGGCCTATCTCGTGGAGGTCGTCGATCCGAAAACGCAAAACGGTAAAGAGAAAGTGGCGCTGCTGGAGCTGGGTTCCTCTGCGCCCCGACTGCTGGATGCAGATCCACGGGTCACCCGCGGCGGTGTACGATTCACACCGGATGGAAAAGGCGTAGCGTATCCCATCCGCGAAAACGGCGTCGACAATATCTGGATACAGCCCCTCGACGGCTCACCCGGCCGCCAGATTACGAACTTTACCTCCGAACAGATCACTTCATTCAACTGGTCGCCGGATGGCAAGAACCTGGGCGTGCTCCGCAACCATTCGGAGTCTGATGTGGTGCTGTTGCAGGAAGCGAAGTGAGGTCGAGTTAAGCACCGGAACCTATCAGATCACCGTGCACCGTTGAGCACGAGTTTGGACCGCAGTGTGTACGCAGTTGGATCTGTTATCTGGAAGTCCTTGGCGAAATCGAGAGAAACCTGATCGTACTCCTGATCGCCTTCCACGAGCGTGATGACTACAGTCTTCGGCTTCCGGTCGCACTTCTCTCTCAAGCCCATCAGGACCGGCTTGCGACTCTGCGTCAGGAATTCAATCGGGACGCTGAATGTATCGTTTTCGATTGTTGTTTCGCCAGAATCTCCCAGTTGCTCTTTCGCAAAGATAAGCTGGACGCGTACTTTGGCGTTGCGGGGTGCGTGTTTCACTTCGCCCCTCACGATGACGGTGTCGACCGAGCACCCCGCGCGCGCGAACGTGCAGGCGATCAAACTCGCGAACAGGATTCGAGCCAGAGTTTTACCTGCGCAGAAAACCATGGCGAACCTCCGGTCGGACTTGGGAAATCATCCCACAAAGTCGGTCGCATCATGATCCTAATTTATGAGCCGATCTCGAGCTTGGCGAAACCTTTTCGAATCACATCGAGCGTATCAGCGGCCAGCTTTAACGCTGGCAATTCCTCCCGCGTGAACCAGCGAACTTCCGCCGCGTCGCTGGCGGCAGCAAGATCTCCCGCAACCCGCCGGCAAAGAAAATCAATCAAAACGTAATGGTATTGCACGCGCTGCTCGGGGTTGCGCAGGACGCGGTCGTAGACTCCGAGCAGTTCGCCCGGCTCGACGGTGAGTCCGGTCTCTTCGCGGGCCTCACGGACAGCGGCTTCGCGCACCAGTTCCCCAACTTCGAGCACGCCTCCGGGGATCGACCATTCCGCCTGCAGCGGCGGATGCGCGCGCTTGACCAGAACGACGCGGGCGTCTTCGATGATGATTGCGCCGACGCCGACGAGCGGAACTTCGGGGAATTCGCGGTTCATGTGTGCAAGCATTCTAAGGGAATCGGGAGCTGTGGTGGGCGCAGGCAGCAGCCGAGCTTCGCTCGGCATGGACGGCCGAGGGCGGCCGTCCCCACATAAACCGACGTCCCCCGCGTCTGTGATTAAATGGTGGGTCTATGGCCCTGGAAGAATACAAACGAAAGCGGCGGTTTGAAGAAACGCCGGAGCCGCCTCCCAAGGTCGAGAGCAAGGCGGGACACCGCTTCGTGGTGCAGAAGCATGACGCCACGCGTCTTCACTACGACTTTCGCCTCGAGATGGAGGGCGTGCTGAAATCGTGGGCCGTCCCCAAGGGACCGTCGCTCGATCCCAACGACAAACGGTTGGCCATGCAAGTGGAGGATCACCCGGTTTCGTATTTCGATTTTGAGGGGATCATCCCGGAGAACAATTACGGCGCGGGTACGGTGATGGTATGGGATGTCGGTACATGGCAACCGCTTTCTCCAGTTCCGGTTGAGGGAAAATATGTTCCGGGAACTGAAGCCGAAGCTGCGGCGATGCTGGCCAAGGGAGATTTGAAGTTTCGTCTCAAAGGGAAAAAGTTAAACGGAGATTTCGCACTGGTAAAGATGAAGGGTCGGCGTCCGGGAAGCAAAGGCAACGAATGGCTGCTCATCAAAAAGCACGACGACTCGGCGGTTGAAGGTTATGAGATTGACGACTACGACGAATCCGTGTTGAGCAAGCGCAGCCTGGCGGAGATTGCGGGTGATGCTGGGTCGAAGGAGTGGAGAAGCCGTCCCAGCGGCAGTCACGGGAAGTTGAAAGCCGCATGGCTCGCCGACGCGGTCGCGAAACTGGACAGGAAGAAGCTGGAAGAAAAAAGCACCGACAAGAAGCCGGCTAAAAAAAAACAAAAGAATTAGACAAAGGGAACGCAGAGGAACACAGAGAACTCCAAAAACAAAATCGGGCTGAAGCAGAGAGAAGTCTCGACGTGGCAATTCAGACTGAGAAGTCCGCCGTGTCTTCTGTACCTCCTGTGTTAAGAGCTCTTTCTAGCCCAGCGAACTCGACGACTGCCGGAGTAAAGCGTCCGATGCCGACGGCGATTCATCCCATGCTGGCGACATCCATAGACGAGCCCTTTGATGGTCCTGACTGGCTGTTCGAAATCAAGTGGGACGGGTACCGGGCGATCGCCTTCATCGAAGACGGCAAAGTCCGTCTGGTCTCGCGAAATCAGAACGACCTCACGCCGCGTTACCCCGAGTTGAAAGACCTGCCAAGATTCATCAAGGCGAAGACTGCCATTCTGGATGGCGAAGTGGTTGCCCTCGATCAGCAAGGGCGAGCATCATTCAGCCTGATGCAACAGCGCACCGGATTTCGTCCCGGTGGCCGTCGCGGCGCCACCAATGCAGACGTGCCGGTTTTGTACTACGCCTTCGATCTGCTCTATCTCGACGGCTACGATCTGCGGAAGCTTGCGCTCGAAGAGCGCAAGAAGAGATTAGTTTCGGTGATCGTTACCGGAGATTCAGTCCGTTACTCCGACCACTACGAACAGCAAGGCAAAGCGCTGTTTGAGATCGCGCGAGAAAAGGGTTTGGAAGGTATTCTCGCCAAGAAGCGCGATAGCGTTTATCAAGAGCATCGCAGCAGCGAGTGGCTCAAGATCAAGATCCGTCACCGCATGGAATGCGTGATCGGCGGATACACCGAGCCCGAAGGCAGCCGCGCGTATTTCGGATCAATCGTCCTTGGCCTCTATGACAAGCAGGGCCGGCTTATTCACGTAGGGCAAGCGGGCAGTGGATTCACACAAAAATCACTTGCAGAAATCTGGAAGCTGCTTAAAAAACGCGAGACGAAACAAAATCCGTTCTACGGCGAAGTGGAAGCCCTGCGGAAAGTCGATTGGATAAAGCCTGAACTCGTAGCCGAAATCGAATACACAGAGTGGACCGATGGCGCCACCGGCGGCAGCGGTCCGAAGCTACGTGCGCCAGTATTCCTCGGCCTGCGCGACGACAAAAATCCAAAAGACTGCCTACTGGAGGAACAACTGAGAACTGAGAACTGAGAACTGAGAACTGCCTACTTGATATCCTTCATTACCAGCATGGTCCCATAATCATGCCCGTTGGGATCGACCGCGCGCGCTACAACCGCGGCAAATGCGTCCCGCAGTTCCGGATACTTTGTAATCAAGGCCTTCATCACGGCAACATTACTCTGATAAGTCTGATTGGTATTGGAAACATCCGCCACCTGATATCTGACAATTAAATCCAGATCGCTGCCCACGGCTTCGGGAAAAAGGGCCGTGAGCTTGTAAGTCGCGGTTCCGGCAGTGGTCCCAGGAGCGGTTGGCGCAGAAAGATCGGCAGTCTTGCCATCGGCCGGAAAGTCCCCTGGCTGCAGCTTCTGCGAATCGTCGTAAAGTTTGTCGCTGGCGGCAGTGCTCATAAACGGCAGCGGTGAAACCAGCGATCGAGCTACGAGGTAATAGAGCCACGCATTATGCGTTTGGCCCTTGCTCTGGAAGTCATGGGCGCGCGCGATGAACCAGTCATTGTCGTGGCCGTTGAGTTGGGCGGATTTGATATAGAGGCCGCCGAGCTTCCAATCCGAACCTTGCTGCTGCAGGATCAGCGAAACCGTGTACATGCCTTTGAGAGAGGAAGCATCCACGATGATGACGCCATACTTACCCGGCGCAAGGCTGTTGAGGGAAAAAGCCGCGCTGCCCGCGGTTTGCCCATTCTTGCCGAAAACACCGCAGAAAAATTCCGCGCGTGGAATCGTCGCAGTCCCTTCTTCCTCCAGCAAGAAAGGGGGGCGAGCAGTCGCCTTGGCACCCGCGAGGGGGGGCTGGTTCTCCTTTATCGTGCTCTCGATGCCGGAGAAATCACCGGCCAGGCTGGGAATGGAGTTTTGGCGGACCGATGCTGCATCGCCCTTGGCGATCAAATCGAAGTAGCGAAGAGCGCTATTGGTGAGGGCGGTGCGCGTGGCCGCGTCCATATCTGTGGAAGTGAGGCAACTCTCAGCCAACGCAATCGATGCGGAAAATGCGACTAGAGCCAGGGCGGCGAAAGCGCGCAGCAACGTTCTGCAGCGCCCGGCACTGAACGATTCGCGACTGGCGAAGCAGCGTTTCAAGCGGCGTTTCAAGCAATCGTGAACGAGCACTTCTTTCGTTCTCGTCTTTCGTTCGCTTCTTTCGTTCACCCAGCAGATTGTACGCCTCGGATATTCCACCAGGTGCAAGAGGTTGCACATCGGAACCAATGCTCGCAATCGAAGTTCCCTCTGCAAGAGAGTAAAGTCAATACGTTCTATCGGGTAGAGCAGGCCTCATCAGGCTGTGGAGTCGGCCTGAGGCCGGGGGCGGTGCTAGAATTGCAGTTGAATACGATAGATCTTGCGCTTAGGGCAATTGGTCGAAAGCCAGATCGAAGTTGAAGGATCGAAGTCAGGGGTTGTTTTTATGCGGGCGGGATTGAAGCTTACAGGGTTGCTGGTGGCGGGAGTGTTGTGTATGGCGATCGCCTCGCGGGCGGATGACGCACAAACCACGCATCACACGCACAAAGTTAAGAAGCAGCCGGTGCTTCCACCTCCACTACCCTCCGGTACGCAAGGCCCTGTGCCGCAGGTTCCTCTCGATGCCATGCCTGCAGTAGCACCGCAAGTCAGCTACGCCGATGGAATGCTTACCATTGTCGCGCCCAACTCCACGTTGGGAGACATTCTTCGTGGCGTGCGTAAGCACACAGCAGCCGAGATCGACGTGCCGTCAACGGCGAATGAGCGCGTAGTGACGCGCCTCGGTCCCGCACCGGCGCGAGAGGTAATGGCCGAACTGCTGAATGGATCGCACTTCAATTACATATTGCTCGGTTCTCCGGAAAACGCCAATACGCTGGTCCGCGTCGTACTCGTGGCCAAGACCGGACCCGATACTCCCGACAACCCTGCTCAGCCCGCAGCCGCTGGAGCTGCTCCGCCCGCAGTAGCCGCGGGGGAAACTGCCGATGCCGATACGGCCGATGAAGCAGCAGAGGAGCCACAGCCCGACCAACCCGCAGCGGACGCAGACCAACCAACGCCAGGTACGGCGGACCAGCCCGGCGTAAAGACTCCGCAGCAAATGTTGCAGGAGATGCAGCAACGGCAGCTGCAGCAGCAGCAACAACTTCAGCAGCAACAGCAGCTACAGCAACAACAACAGCAGAACGGACAAACGCCGGTTTATCCTCCGCCAGGCGGCGTGCCGCAGCGGCCACCTCAGCAACCACAGCAAGACCAGTAAAGGCTGCTCCCGCAAATTGGCGTGAGTTACCTGTATTGTGTGAATGGATCGGTCAGGCGAGCCGGTCACGGCCAATTGCCAGAGTCGCGCTCCGTCCGCGATTGCGACGCAGGCAGCAGTTTGTGACTCTGTGCCGCAAGCTCTTTGTCAGAGCTTTGCATGGCCTTCTGCAGCAGATTCCAATCGCGAGTAACGTCGCTTTCTGAAGCTTTGGGGGACCCACGACGCAACTCGGCGCGCAGCCGCGCTTCAAGAAGCTGCTGCGTAAATTGTTCCGCGACTTGTTCGGAGACCGGGTTTGAAAGTTGTTCCGTCGCGCCGTCGGCGAAAATGTTGCTCCCCGCCACGCCAACGCTCACCACCTCGTCTCCCTTGGAGATTCGCAGAACCGGGCGACCCTCCGCATCGAAACCTGGAGTGGCGTTGCGCAACAGGCGTCCCAATTTTTCCGCGCGTGTGACGTTGGTCTCCGCGGACGCTGTCACCAGGTGATTCAGTTCGAGTTGGTACGATCGCCGATCTTCCTGCCCGAGAGGCGGCTCGAGATCGCGCTGAGCGCTGAAGACCTGCGCCTGTTGCGCGGGATCGAAGCGTCCCGCACCGGTGCCCACGTAAACAGCCACCACGCAGCCCGCAAAGATCGGACTCACCACGGCACTGGGAACAATATATTTCTTTGATTTCAGGAATGACTCCACCACTCCATGCACCGGCGTGCTGCGCGCCTCAATGCCGGGAACCTGCGGAATCAGAAACCGCGAAAACTCCAGTTGCGGATGCCGCACGCTGAACTTGATCAGCGTCTTCGCCATCTGCTTTGGCGTGGCCATGCCAAGGTCCGCCACTACGCTGCGATGCAGCGCCTTGGGATAATAAAAGTTGATTACATCCTTGGCGAAGTCGGCGCAATTGCGCGAGACCGTGCGGAAGTGAGCGCGATTCGGCGACCTATTGTATTTCTCGATAAACGCCTGGTCCTGCGCCGAAGTGGTTTCAATCTCAAAACCGTAGACTGTGCGGTCGTAAGCCGTACCCACTAGCTCATACCAGTTCCCGCCTGGAGTTCCTCCGTTCGCAACATCCGGCGCCACGCCTTCGAGATATTTGCGACGATATTGATCACGGAGAAAATTCACCATCTTCGGCTCGGCATACAGTGGAACGCTCTCCGGCTGCTCGACCGCGTACAGGTAAGGGATCAGCGGGATCGCCACCCAGTCGTAGTCGCCGACGCCGTTATAACGGCTGATAACGGTGCCGAGCTCTCCCGGAGCACATGGCCGCAGTACCAGCGGGGTCTCGGCGCACACTCCCGACAAATAAACCGCAGAATGTCCCGTGGCGGTGAAGAATCCCAGCTTGCCGTAGGGCTCTTCGAGCAGCAAGGTTGCCGACGCCGTCGCGAACCCTGCGCACGCCAACATCAGCACGCACAACGTGCCGATTGCGCGCCGGATTTTCCCCACACAAGACATAGCTATGCCCACTATAGGATCGTGAGTAAGAACCCCTCATCAATACTTTAGTTGCCACCAATCGGTAGGGCGAGTTACGGAAGTTTAACAACCTTTAATCACCTGAAACGCAACGGGTTACCCTGTGTCGCATCGACTCTTAATCGGCCCATTCTGGTTGCCTTCGTGTTGTGCGAATCGTGGGTCAAAAAAGCGCTAAAAAGATCGCCGTGACTAAGCATTTTGTGGTACCTCGTGCCCTTAGCGATTCGGATTTCTCAACTGCCCGTCCAGGCGCCACCTACACTTCAAGTCCAATCGAGCGCATCAACTCCAGGCCATTACTCTTCGTGACCACGCCGTCCCTCAGCTTGTAGTCGAAAGTCATCCTGCCATTTTCGAGTTCATCCCGAAAATGGACATTGCGCAGATGGCCACTCAAAGCTCCGCCGATATCGGTCAGTGCTAGGTCATGCGTGCTCACGAGCCCGATTGCGCCGCGATTCACGAGTGCGCGCACAATTCCTTCCGCGCCGATACGGCGATCATTCGAGTTCGTGCCTTGCAACAATTCATCCAGCAGAAAGATCAATGGCCGCTCGCCTCCTGCCAGGTCGAATATCTGGCGCAGACGCGTAATCTCAGCGTAGAAGCGCGAGCTGCCTTCGCGCAGCGAGTCGTTGATACGAATGCTGGCGCCAACCTGCAGCGGCGTGAGCCGCAGGCGGCGAGCCCGGACTGGCGCACCCGCCATCGCCAGCACAACATTCATCCCAACCGCCCGCAGTTGGGTGCTCTTGCCCGACATATTTGAGCCGCTCACCAGCAGGACGCGCGTCTCCCCGCAAATGCTTACGTTGTTGCGAACGCAAGATGCCGCCGGAATGAGCGGATGTCCAAGCGCTTCGCTTTCGAAACACGCCGCACCGTCGGTGAATTCAGGAAACGGGTCGGAGGGATGCTCATAGCTGTAGGTCGAAAGACAAAGCAGCGCCTCCATCTCCGCAACGGTGGTCAGCCATGACCGTAATGCGCCGCCGTGAATCCCGCGCCAGCGTTCCGCCCCGAACGCTACCTGAACCGAGTACATGAGCGGAGCGTCAATGATTTTTACGATGATGTTGTCGCGGGAGTTGATCAAGTCGACTAAAGTTCTCAGTCGCGCGATGGCTTGCGAACTGGGGATGCGGCTCGACGAAAGCTCGCGCTGCAGTTTCTGCAATCGCGGCGCGTGGAACGTATGCGCTTCCAGCCGCGCCAGAACTCCCGACAACAGATCCAGATCTCGGAACGCATGCTCCGTTCCGTGCAGAACATTCTCCAGCGCCTTTCGCAACCTATATATAAGGATGGCTTCGATCACCACGACGAGCACCAGAGGCGTCGGCGTGTCCCAGTGGGCCCACATGGCAACGCCCGACACCGCCAAAAAAGCGAGTACGGGCGCCAGCCATCGAATCCATAACGGCTTCATTTGGTTTGGCGCTTCCGCCCACTTCAACAGCGCGTCTGGATGCACGCCCACGGCCGCGTCTTCACCCTGTACTGCCAAGTCCTCGCGGAGATCGAGTTGATCGCGCAGTTCGGATACCGCGGCATGACGCTCACGGATCTGCTCAACGGTTGAAGGCGCGAGGAGCCATTTTGCCAGCATGTTTTCTCCCATGCGCGTGCGTGCTGTGGAGAGAAGTTGAAACAAGCTGCCTTTGCCGAACAAATCGAGGTCGGCGGCATACACGTGATGAGGGTCGTCGAAGCGCTCGCCGGTTTCTCCGATAGTTTCCCAACGATCTTCGATGCGGGCGATTCCGCTCTTGTAAAAAGCGACCGCTCGCTGTGCTAGGTCGAGAGCCCGAAGAACTCGCGAATGATACGCGGCGATCGCGATGAATATTGCCGCGGGGACTGCCAGCCAGTAGGCCGAGAAGTCATGTCGTTTGAAGGCAGCCCACGCCATGATTGCAAAGAGCGCGGCGATAGCAAGCCGGGCATTTCCCAAGCGTACATGAATTTTCTCGTAGTGGGCAACGCGCGACTCGCGAGCCTTCAGACGCTGTACGTATTCTTCGGAGGGAGACACAGGCTAGAGGGTAGCAGGTAGATCTTAGCTGGAGGAAGGTTCACGACTGCCAACAGTGACTACGGCTTGCGTAGCTGATATTTCGCTCGGTCATGGATTAGTATTTCGGAATTCCTCATGACTTTCGCGGCGTTACTTTGCCATCCCTCGGGCAGCATTGGGAGGCATGCATCGTCCACGATTAAAACATCAGCTTCCCGGCAGCCGACATCGAGGGCACCCGATGCGCTGCCGAAAACCCAGACGGCATGGCCGATGGCGGCACAGCCCATGAGCAATCCGAAAAACGGAATCGCTTGGTTCGCAGTTTGGAGCGTGGCCTTGCAATCTAGTGCCCAAGACGTGTCGCCAATAACCGCCACATTTCGTTTCGACGTTGGCGGTATCATTCGCTCCACAGCCGCAACTATTTGAGGGGGCGCGGTGTGCTTTGAGGGCCGGAGCAAGAGGAACTGGCCGTCTGGACGAACGATCGCTATCTGCCCTTCCGCAGCCTTCGCCCGAACATTCGTGAATGTGTTCTCGATGTCAGAGATAGCCATTTGAAATCAATGGCATCATCGCACTATTCATTGCACTTAAGCTACCCCACGGAAGAGTCTGTTGTCGCAACATCTCGATCTCGCTCATTGACCGCTCGACAGCTTTGAGCGCAAGCGAGTCGATTACGCTCACCAGCGTCGCGCACTCCGTGCGTGCTTCATTGGACAACTTCTAGGCACGCGGCTCAACACAGCCACCATCCGTGCCATCGTCCTCCCACTCCGCATCGCAAGACTGGCAATGCCAGGCGGGGCGCTGGACGGGCATTGGCACGCGCAGAAACGCGCTCATGTAGGCGATGGGGCGGTCTAACTCCTGGAAGTTCACATCGAGCGATTGGCACTTGGGACAACGCGGCTGCTCGTAAAGGCCGACGCCCTGCACGTAGAGGCCTTCAAGAATCGGCTCGTCAAGAAGCTTGCGCGCGTTGGCTTCGTCCGCGGGGCGCACGTTGAGCTTGATGCCGCCGATGAAGTTCGAGATGAACCAGTCCAGCCGGACCAGATTTTCGTCGGCCAGAAAACATTCGATCCCCGCAGACTCCAGACTGCCCTTGGCCAGCAGAGCTTCCGGCAGATCGCGAAACTGCCGGATGGTCACGAGTTCCTGCACTTCCATTTGCTGACGATGTGCAGCCCCATCGTCGTCGGACAAATCTCTGTCCAGAAAATCGAGATGCCTGCGGTCGAGTTCATCTTCGAGCGCATCGCAGGCCAATTCAGTGAGCGAGTCTGCACTGCGCGCCAGGCGCCGCAACTCGCCATCGGTCATGCCGGCGTAGTTGGCCGCCAGTCGCCGGCGCTCGCGCTCGTCGGGGTAGGATTCGTTTAAATACGACACCCGCCAAGGATACTGCGAGTCGGTACAATCGGCCAACTGGGTCGGGCCGGTGCAAGCGCTTTAATGTGGAAGCGAGACAAACGCGCGATTATTGCTTCGCGCGGCTCGCCCAGATTCCCTTCGACTTCGCTCAGGGCAGGCTCTCACGGCGTAAAAGACGCTTGTTCGGAATGGCAACGAGTGAATCATGCCAACGCGCTACAATGCGGTCTGGCCGAAAAACAGACGGAAGCACGCTGGTAAATGCCGATTCGAGAGATACCTGAGATTATCGATGGGCGAGGACGGGCGCCACGGCGTGGCCGTCTCTTCCTGATTCTTGTTTTGCTAGCCATCCTCATTTTCAGCAGCCGAACGACGATATCGTATTACGTCGAAGCTCTGTGGTTCGGATCACTGGGATACGGAGACGTCTTCCGGAGGTCATTGAGCCTTCAATGGAGCGTCTTCTGGGCATTTTTCGCGGCCACATTCCTCATTCTTTATGGATGGTTTCTTGCCCTGAAGCGCGCCTATCAGCCCGATCTGCTGAATGGCGGCATTATTTTCATCGGCAGGCAGCCGGTGAAGTTGCCGGTGGAGCGCGTTTTGAGGCTCATCGTCCTCATCGTCTCACTCGTCATTGCCGCAATCACCGGTGCGGGCATGATGGCGGAGTGGCCGACCTTCGCGCTCTATTGGTATGCGCCGCAGGCGAGCGGCGAGATAGCGGATCCCATCTTTGGCAAGCCGTTGCACTTTTATCTGTTCAGCCTTCCGGCGTGGCAGCTCATCACCGGGTGGCTGCTGACTCTGGCCGTGATTGCCTGCGCCATCGCTCTTTTCTTTATTCTTATCACCGGCAGCATGCGAGTGTTTGCCGGCCGCCGGGGCAGTTCCATTCCATTGCCGTGGCGCGGATTTTCCATTGCTTTTGCGTTCTTCCTGCTGATTCTCGCGATGCGCGTGTATATCAGCCGGTTCACGTCACTGTTCGACGAGCACACGATCTTCAGCGGAGTCACCTACACCGATGCGCACATCACTCTGACCGGCCTGCTCCTGGTTTGTGCGGCGCTCATCGTTGGCGCGGCCATTGTGTCGATCAATGTCTTGAGCGAGCCGCGCGTGCGCTGGCTGGCGGCCGCGGTGGTTCCGGCCGTGGTCTGTTATCTCGGCGTTCAGATCATCGGCTGGTACGTCGGCAACTTTATAGTGAAGCCGAACGAGTTGGTGCGCGAGCGACCGTACATTGCTTACAACATCGAGATGACGCGGCAGGCCTATGGATTGAACAATGTCACTCGTCGCGAATTTCCCGCCGAAACCACCGTCGATGCGACCGACCCTGCGAATAATCAGGCGACGCTGCAAAACATCCGGCTGTGGGACTGGCGCGCGCTCCAGGACACTCTGCGCCAGATCCAGGAGATTCGAACCTACTATGACTTTCCTGACGTTGACATTGATCGCTATGAAATCGATGGCTCCATGCGCGAGGTGATGCTTGCCGCGCGCGAGTTGAGCGTCGACAAGCTGCCGGAGAGCAGCCGCAATTGGATCAACGAGAAGCTCATCTACACCCACGGCTATGGCATAACGATGAATCCCGTGAATGGCTTTACTTCGGAGGGGCTGCCGACGCTGATTCTGAGCAACATGCCGATCCAGAGCACGGTGCCGGGCATTGCCGTAACGCGCCCGGAGATTTATTTCGGCGAGATGACCAACACCGACGTGTATGTGAAGACCCGGCAACAGGAATTCAATTACCCGCAGGGCCAGACGAATAACCTGACGTCCTACGAGGGCAACGGAGGCATCTTGCTCGGCGGGTTTCTGCGGCGAATTCTGATCGCATTCGACCAGGACGATCTCGCGAAGCTTCCGTTCAGCGACGACATCAACGCACAGAGCCGGCTGCTGATGCGGCGCAACGTGCGCGATCGCGTAGCGGCGCTGGCGCCATTTCTCACTTTCGAGGCGGATCCTTACATCGTGGTCGGCGACGATGGCCGGCTGTCGTGGATGATGGATGCGTTCACCACCTCGGACAACTATCCCTATTCGAGCCACTACCCTCTCGGCGGCATTCCGATTAACTACATGCGGAACAGCGTCAAGGTGGTCATCGACGCTTACGATGGCACGACAACCTTCTACGTCTTTGACGCGCAGGACCCGATCATCGCGGCGTATCGCCAGATGTTCCCCTCTTTATTTAAGGATGCAGCTGCCATGCCGCCGGCGCTGCGCAAACACGTGCGCTATCCCGAGTTGCTGCTCAAGCTGCAGGCGGCGGTGTATGGCCTTTATCACATGACGGAGCCGGAAGTGTTTTACAACCGCGAGGACTTGTGGACCGTGGCTTCCGAAGTTGGAATGAGCCAGTCCGGAGAGCAGAAGACGCAGGCGATGGAGCCGAACTTCGTGCTGATGAAACTGCCCGGCGAAACTTTGCCGGGCAAATCCGTGGTCGAGTTCGTGGAGATTCTGCCCTTCACGCCGGCGAACCGAAACAATCTGATTGGCTGGATCGCGGGCCGCAGTGACGGCGTACAATACGGCACGTCGATCGTTTACGATTTCCCGAAGACCAAGCTGGTCGACGGCCCCTTGCAGATCGAAGCGCGCATCGACCAGAACGCGCAGCTCTCGGGACAACTGACGCTGTGGAATCAGCAAGGTTCTCACGTCCGGCGCGGAACCTTGCTGGTGATTCCGTGCGGACGTGCTCTGTTGTACGCGGAGCCAATCTACTTGCAGGCTGAACGAAGCCCCATGCCGGAGTTGCGCCTGGTGGTGCTCGCGCTGCAAGACCGGCTCGCCTACGGACCAACTTTCGAGTCGGCGATGAAAGCACTGTTTGGTGGAGAGCCGTCGTCATTGAGCGCCGCCGCGTCTGCCTCCACGCAACCGGCACAGACTGCGCAGGCATCCCCGCAGGCATCCGCGCAATCAGGCACCAATCCTGCCGCGGATCTGAACACGCTTATTAGCGGAGCCGCCAAAGACCTTGCCGATTATCAACGGCTGACGGCGGAAGGCAAGCTCGGCGAAGCTGGGCAGAAGCTGGAGCAGCTTAAACAAAAGCTCGACCAACTTAACGCGCGGCGAAAGTGAGTGCGAATCTGTGGTTCCTGGATCATAAGCAGGGAAGCCAGGCCAATAAGTGAAATCGCCATTCGTCAGCGTGAGATTTTCGCTTTTCTAAAATGCACGAAATTAACATGTCAGCCTTTGGGGCTGGATGCTAGCATCCAAAGATTTTTCGAGTCCAAAGGAGATGGCTGAGCTATGACACCGGTTGATTCGTTTCACTGCGAAGTTGAGAAGGCGCCAGATAAAGATAAACAAGGGAATCGGGTAACGACGGTTAAGTGTCATGGCAGGCTGGTTAACGACACGTCGCCGAAGGTCAAAGAAGTCGTGCAGCCGCTGATCCCCGTCGGGGGTCGCATTGTGATCGATCTGAGTGACGTAAATTATCTGGATAGCTCCGGCCTCGGAGCGCTGGTGGGTCTCAAAGCGTCGGCGATCAGACAAGGCCTATGCATGCTGGAATTCGCCAACATGACACCCCGCGTGCTGGAGCTGCTGCGCATCACGAATCTGATGCAGTTGTTCACCTCGAAGAGCTGACTCAGGCCAGCCCAGTCTCATCGGCGCTGAGTGCGAATCTGTGGTTCTTGAATCATAGGCGCGGACAGCCGAGTCAGTGAGAGAAATCGGGATATAACTTCAGCTAGCGGGAGTAAGGCCTGGGTTAACGCGTCGTATCGCTTGACATTTCTATTCCTTGTAAACAAGCGGAGGCCCGCTGACCTTATGGGCCTTAAGGGCGACCGATACCTCGACGCGGTCGCCGATCTTGACGAATGGAATGCCTTTGTTCATCCCGTAGTCCTTACGGTCAAAGGCCATTGTCCCTTGAATGTTGCCCTCGCCTGTGCCCTTGCCGGTAAGTGTAAGGTTCAACGTCTCGGGCTTGGAGACACCTCGAATGGTAAAGGTCCCCTGCACATCAAAGGTGTTGGGACTGGTCTGCACAACCTGGGTGGAGTGAAACGTGATGTAAGGATCTTGGTCGGCGTTGAAGAAGTCTTTGCTCTTTAATTTGTTGTCTTTCATGCCGCTTCCGGTATTCACGGAGTCAGCAGAAATTTTTATGTCGAGTACGGCTGAAGTCACGTCCGTGGACGGAAAAGTCAGCGTGGCCTCCCACTTGCTAAACTTACCGTCGATGGCCACGGAAGCCTTCACGAAGAATTTAACGTCGCTTTCTTCAGGGGTGATGGTGAAAACCGGACCTTGTGCTTGGGCTAACGACGGCAATAGTGCAGACGCCAAAAGGCAGAAGACTGTCAATCGCACGGAATCCCTCCTTAAAGGTAAGCGGCTCACGGACTAGATTGCGTCTAGGCTATCACTCCCAGCCATCGGCTACTATTTATTGGCGGGAACGGTCGCTAGGAACAAGAGCGCGACGAACGCAGCAAGCAAGTAGCGCACGACGGTCGCAAGCCAGAGGAGCGCAGATCGGTTAGCAAGCCGGCCCTCATCGCACTCGACTGCTGTCCGGGCGTCAGCAATCAAAACTCACCCTTGCGGGGGGCAACAAGTGTAATGATTCCATAAACAATGTCGGCTCCCAGGCCCGAGTAAACTTTGGAGGCGCAAACCAACCAAAGGCTCGGAGGAAAGGAGCCGAACATGCTGATTATAGGTTGTGACTATCATCCGAGCTTCC